>ENA-UOIV01000053-UOIV01000053.1-human-gut-metagenome-genome-assembly--contig:-C59-NODE-53-length-130346-cov-10.897000_pt1 | contig 130346 bp, 94 predicted proteins | sample MGYA00242333_ERZ723880 | MGnify/ENA metagenome assembly ERZ723880 | reverse complement strand
ACTTCGTGGTCCCCCTCCCCCCGCAAGCGGTGGGAGGCAAGGCTTAAGGGCGCAGCCCTCTCCTCCATGTTACCTGCCCACCCCTTTCCGGGGGTGGCGAGCGCAGCGAGACGGAAGGGGGCGGCCCTGCCGAGCTGAGGGCGGACAGCTGACAGCGGTCTCGCTCGATGCCATTTCCCTATTTCTCAGCCATTCTTATAGTCTTTTTCATATTCCTTTTTCAACACATAGCCTTTGGCTTTTCCATGGCCGGTGCTGTCTTTTTCCAGGTACACGCCCTGCAGTTCCGGGGCGAAGCCGGGGAGGATATCGGCGGTTTCTGCGAAGTCCAGGAAGTAGTCTAAAGCGATGCGGGTCCATCTTTCTCCGGGCTGCACGCAGGTGACTCCCGGCGGGTAGGGCACGGCGGCCTGGAGGGCTACTCTGCCTTCTGCCTCGTCCAGGGGGATCAGTTCTCCCTGACCTCTCACCAGGGCCCAGTTGGCTTCCTGAGGGCTCATGAAATATTCGGGGAAGTAGGCTTTCAGGAACATTTTCTTCTGCAGTACGTTGATTTTCCTTGCTTTGTAAAAGTCATGGAGTTCCTGGCATAGCTGGCGGATGGTGTAGCGTTCGTAGCGGGACTGATATTTCCTGTATACCGTAGGAAGTACCATTTCCATGGGGGAGTCGTTGTCTATATGGGCTTCAAACCGGATGAGCTTAGTAATCAGGTTATCCAGCTTTGTTTTCGATTCGGCCGGCGTCATGAGGAAGAGAATATCGTTGAGGTCGCACTTTTCGGGAATAATCTGGCAGTCCCGGAGGTAATCGGCCAGAATGATGGCGGGAATGCCGAAGTCTTCGTATTCCCCGGTTTCCATATGAATGCCCGGCGTCATGAGCTGCAGTTTCATGGGGTCGATGAAATACTGGCCCTTGGCGTAGCCCTGGAAGGAGTGCCATTTGCCGCCCGGCTCGAAGGCGAAGTAGGCAATGTCTTCCGCCATTTGTTCCGTATCCCCTTCTTCCCATTTCTTCCCATGAACCACAGGCGGCACAATGGGACGGAGGTAGCGGCAGTGGCGGAGCACTTTTTTTCTGGCTTCAATAGCATTGATAATGCATTCATGCCACAGCATTTTCCCTGCATCGCCTTCCTGCATTTTAGCATTCATGTCCAGGGAGGCAAAAATCTGGTAGTTCGGGGAGGTGGATGAATTCACCATGAAGGCATTATTAAAAATCTTATGAGGCACATACCGCGCCTGCCCCTTGATGTGGGAGTCTTTTTTCAGAATCTGGGAAGCCTGGGAGAAACCGGCCTGCTGCTTATGAATGGACTGGGTCACAATGATGCCGGGGTCATCGGGCTTAAGGTCAAGGAGCAGGGGGCTGCAGTCCTTCATCATGGGGATGAACTGTTCATAGCCTACCCAGGCGGAATCGAAGACGATGTAATCGCAGAGATGGCCGATTTTTTCCACCACCTGCCGGGCATTGTAAATGCAGCCGTCATAATTTCCCAGCTGGATTACTGCCGCCCGAAGGGGCCTGTCCATGCGGACCCGCCGGGGATCTCTTTCCGCAATGAGCATGCGAATGTATTCTTCATTAAAGCAGTGATCCAGCACGCCGCCGATGAGGCCGAAGGGGTTCCTGGCGGTTTCCAGGTAAATAGGAATGGCGCCGGCCTGAATCAGGGCGCCGTATCCGACGGATTTATGGTTGTTTCTTTCATAGAGCACCAGATCTCCCGGCGTGAGGAGGGCATTCATAACCACCTTGTTGGCACCGGACGTGCCGTTCAGAATGAAATAGGCTTTGTCTGCATTAAACACCCGGGCCGCATGTTTCTGGGCCGCCAGGGCTGCTCCTTCATGAATGAGAAGGTCCCCCATGGCTACGTCGGCGTTGCAGAGGTCGCCGCGGAAGGTATTTTCTCCATAGAAATCATAAAAAATACGGCCTGCCGGATGCTTTCTGAAATAGGCTCCTCCCTGGTGCCCAGGGCAGTCAAACTGGGCGTTTCCGCAGTCCACATAGTTCTTCAGCGTCTTAAAGAAGGGTGGCAGAAGGGAATCTTCATAGGCAGAAGCGGCCTGTTCAATCTGCCGTTCAAAATAGGGACGGGAAAGGGACCGGGTATCAATCATTCCGTACACATGGCCCAGGGTGTTATCCGTCCTTTCCTCATGGCCATGGACGATGAGGAAAAGGGGAATGTGAAAAGCCTTAACCCTTCTGTCATGGATAATGGATTCATCTTCCTCCGTCACCACCAGGGCAGCAATATCTGTGAAATCCGTTTCTTCTGCCGCTGCAGCCTTCCGTGTGGGAATAGGCGCAAACAGCTCCAGCGCCTTCTTCGTATATGCAACCTTTAAATGCTCCTGCATGGGAATTCCTCCTGTCCCCTACGTGAATTTATATAGTAAGTATATCAAATGGAAAGGAAGGTTCAAAGGGTTCAGAAGATTCAGGGGGCTGCAGCAGCGGCTGGCGCCGCCGGTGAAGAATGACGGCGCCTGATGAAAAGGAGTCTGTCATCTGACTCTCTGCCTATCTTCAAATCTTAAAATCTTACTTCTCCTTCCCTTTCCATTTCTCCTTCAGCCGGTCCAGGCCGGCGAAGACGAATTCTTTCAACAGGTCCGCTTCTTCCATTTTTTCTTTTCTGTCCCTTTTGGAAAGACCGTACATAACAAGGCCCATCTGGCGATGGCCGGAAAGAAGGAAAATGAGGAAAGGCGAAAGGGCGGCCAGAAAGGCCCGGGGCACTCTGGCATCCTGGGCAGGAAGGCCCAGATAGCTGGAAAGGATATCCAGCACCGGCGTCAGCTTTCGCCCGATATAGCTTTCCACAAACCTGGTGAATACGTCCGACGGATTAATGAGTTCCCGTATGCTGACCTTCACCTGCCAGCTTTCGGAAAAGAGGGCTTCCTTCACATATAAATCCAGGAGCTTCATCAATTTCTCCCGGGGCCCTATGTCCATATGGTAAATAGTTTCTATTTCCACCGGTGAAAGGACATAGTGGTATACCTCATCCAGCACCGCCTGATAGAGACCTTCCCGGCTGCCGAAGTGATAGTTCACAGCTGCCATATTGACCCCTGCCAGACGACAGATATCCTTGCTGGTGGTACGGTCATAGCCCTGATCTGCTATCAGGCGGCCGGCGCACTGAATGAGCCGGGCTTTTGTTTCCGCGCCGTCTTCCCTTGTATTCTTTTTGATGGATTTCATACATTCACCTTCAATTCATATGATGCCGGAACAGGTACCCCACAATGGTGAGGGTCACAAGGGATATGACGGCCAGGGGCACAAAATTCCAGGCCAGCTCTCCGAAGGTAAGGCCTTCCAGATAAATGCGCCGTATCAATTCCAGGGCAAAGCGCAGGGGATCCGCATAGGTCACAAGCTGCAGGAAAGGAGGCATATTCCTTACCGGCGTAATAATGCCGGAAAGAAGGGCCATAGGAATCATGAACACAATGACGTAGACCAGCACCTGCTGCATGTTTTTGGAAATAGAAGATACAATGAGCCCGCAGCCGGTAGAGCTTAAAAGGTAGAAGAAAAGGGCTGTATAGAAAGTCACAAGGGAGCCTGCAAAGGGCACGTTAAACCAGAAGTAGCTGATGCAGAGGAGAATGGTGCACTGGATAAATCCCACGATCATGGGAGGCACCGCCTTTCCCACAAGAATCACCACCGGAGAGACCGGCGCCACCAGAAGCTGCTCGAAGGTGCCTTCTTCCCTTTCCCGGGCCACCGAAAGGCCCGCCAGGAGAAAGACCTGGGCAAAGCTCAAAAGGCCGATAATACCGGGCAGAAAGAACCAGCGGGTAATCTGGTTCGGATTGAACCAAGTCCTGCTTTCTATGGTCACCGGGCTTTCCCTTCCGGCCCTTTCCAGATTGAACTGTCCCACAATATGGGCGGCATAGGCAGAAGAGAGGCCGGCGGTCATGGTATTTCTGCCGTCCGTAATGATCTGGATATCCGCTTTTTCTCCCCCATCCAGTTTTCGCTGGAAATCGGCGGGAATGAACACCGCCATCACCGCATCGCCCCGGGTAATGATGGTTCCCATTTCATCGGGATTCTGCAGCGTGGCCACCCGATGGAAAAGGCCGGTGCCATCAAAGCGGGAAAGGAGGCGGGAGGAATCATAGCTCCTGCTTTCATCCACTGCCACATAGGGTGCGTCTTCCAAATTGTAATTGGCGGCATAGCCGAAAAGGAACCCCAGAATGATGACCGGCACCACCACGATGCGGCGGGTGGCGGGATCATTCCAGATAGCCATGATTTCCTTCACGCAGATTACCCGAAGCTGCTGAAGGAAAAGTCTGAGGTCATCCATCATTCCACCTTCTTCCTGGTCATGCCGAAGGCAGCACTGACGAAAAACAGGGCATACAGCATAAGGAGCCCTCCCTCTTTCAGAAGAAGGCCTGTATCGGTGCCGGAGAGGAAGAGGGTCCTGATGGAAATAAGATAGTGGGAAAAGGGCAGCACTTCCCCTACGGCCTGTACGAATTCCGGCGTAGAGCGAAGGTCAAAAATGAAGCCCGACAGTACCAGGCAGGGCAGGAAGCTGATGAGCAGAGAAAACTGGCAGGCCAGGAACTGCCTTTTCGTAATGGCAGATATTACCAGCCCTATGCCCAGGGCCACCAGAAGATACACCATGGAAATCAGAATCAGTGCTATCAGGGACCCCTCCAGGGGTACTTCGAAGAGGAAGCGAGACAGCACCAGGCAGATGCCCATGCCCAGAAGGGCCACGCAGAAATAGGGCACCATCTTGGCCAGCACCAGCTCCATGGGCTTCACCGGCGTGACGAAGAGGGATTCAAAGGTACCCCGCTCCCATTCCCGGGCCATAACCACAGAGGTCAGCATGACCCCCACGATGGTCATAATGAGCATGATAAGACCGGGAATGAAGAACCAGGTACTGGAATTGGCATCGTTAAACCACATGCGGGAAACGATGGAAATCCCGCCTTTACCAGTGAGCCCTTCCTTTGCCATCCAGGCGGACAGGGAGCTTTCCACATAGGAGCCGGTGCTCATGGCCGTGGCCGTTTCCACACCGTCCATAATGACCTCAACCTTCGCCCGTCCTTCATAGAGGGAGGAGGTGAAATCGGGAGGAATATCTATAATGACATTTACGTCCCTGTCCAGAAGCTGCTTTTCCGCCTCTTTCATGCTTGTCACATAAACCGGTGAAAAGTAGTCGGACCCGTTCAGAAAGCTCACGGCATCCTGGGCTTTGGGCGATGCATCTTCCAGCACCACGGCACAGGGGACGTTCTTCACATCCAGGGATATGCCGTAGCCGATGATCAGGATCAGAATGATGGGGAGCACGATACCCAGAAGAAGAGAGCTGGAATCACGGATGAGCTGGAGAAATTCTTTGTAAATCAGCGCTTTCATGCGCCGGCAGAATCCTTCCATGGATTTTTCTCTCCTTTCTTCCTTGCTTCATCAACGATTTTAATAAAAATATCATCCATATCCGCCCGGGGTTCCTTCAGTTTTCTTCTGATTTCTGAAGGACTTCCGATGGCCAGCAGCTGGCCGTTATCCTGAATCATGAAACGGTCGCAGTACTCCGCCTCTTCCATGAAATGGGTGGTAATGATAATGGTGGTCCCCCGGGCAGCCAGGGTGGTAATCTGCCGCCAGAAATTGCGTCTTGCCAGAGGGTCAATGCCGGAGGTGGGCTCATCGAGAAACAGGATTTTCGGCTCATGAATAAGGGCACAGGCCATGGACAGGCGCTGCTTGTAGCCGCCGGGGAGATCACCCGCCTTCATGTCCAGCCGGTTTTCCAGATGAAATTCCTTCACCACTTCCCTGATTCGTTCCTTCTTCTTTGCCGGTGCCAGTCCATAGAGACCGCCGAAGAAATTCAGATTTTCCCGCACCGTCATGTGGCTGTAAAGAGAAAATTTCTGAGCCACATAGCCTATGTTGGCCCTGGCCCTGGTTCTAGCCTTTCTCAAATCCACCCCTGCCACCGAAAGGAAACCGCTTGTTTCCGGCAGAAGGCCGCAGAGCATTTTGAAAGTGGTGGTCTTTCCGGCGCCGTTAGGCCCCAGCAGGCCGAAAATTTCACCCTTATGCACCTCAAAGGACGTATTGGCTACCGCTGTGAAATCGCCAAACTTCTTCACCAGATTTTTCACCCGGATATTGACCTCTTCCGAAGGCCGGCCGCCTTCATCCAGGGCTCTTTCGCTGTCCGGCGAAGATTTCAGTACCGACGGCTCCGCTTTTCTTAAAAGAATCATAAAGCCATCCTCCAGACGGGGTTCATCGGCTTCCGCCTTGAGACCTCCGGCTTCCAGACAGGGAATTACCATGCCCTGCTTTCGGGCAATGAAATGGACCTCCCCGCCCCGGGGCACCGCGTCCACCACATGATCATCATCGTCCAGTAAATGGGCCTGGAGAATCCGGGTAGGCATCCCCGCCTCCGGCATGACCCGGTAGGTACGTCCCCGGGCCAGGTTCCGCAGATCCTCCGGCGTACCGTCAGCCAGGATACGGCCCTTGTTCAGCACAAACACATGACGGCACATTTCCGCTTCATTCATGTAGGCAGTGCTGACGAAAATAGAAAGATGCTCCTCCTTCACAAACTCCTTCAGAATGTCCCAGAGCTCCCGCCGGGACAGGGGATCCACCCCCACCGTAGGCTCATCCAGGAGAAGCAGGTCCGGTGAACGGACCAGGGTGCAGGCAAGGCCCAGCTTCTGCTTCATGCCGCCGGACAGCTTCCCCGCAAACCGGCCGGTGAACCGCTCCAGCCCCATCATTTCCAAGAGCTTTTGGAAGCGGGCAGGCCGCTTGTCCTTCGCAACGCCGTGCAGGTCGGCATAGAGATTCATATTCTCCGCCACCGTCAAATCCTCATAAAGTCCGAATTTCTGAGGCATATAGGAAATGCGGCTCTGGATTTCCTGCGCATCTTTCACACTGTCAAGGCCCAGTACGGAAAGACTGCCGGAGGAAGGCGCCATGAGCCCCGCAATGAGCCGCATGAGGGTAGTCTTTCCGGCGCCGTCAGGACCGATCACCGCCGTAAGCTCTCCCCTTTTCACGGAAAGGGACAGATGGTCCAGGGCAGGAAGGACGCCTCCTTTGATGGCAAATCCTTTATACAGGTCTTTGGCCCTGATTACAGAGTCTTCCAATGTCATCACCCTTTACAGTCCGATTTTTACCGTAGCCGGCATGCCCATGCGCAGTCTGTTTTCCGGATCTGTCACATACACCCGCACCTCATAGAGAAGGGCTGTGCGGAGTTCCGAGGTCTCCACATTTTTCGGCGTAAATTCAGCGGTGGAGGAAATATATCCGATCTGGCCCTTCACCGGATTTTTCGGATCGCTGTCCGTATACACCCTGGCGTCCATGCCTTCATGGATTTTGCCCAGGTCCCCTTCCTTCACATACACCCGTACCCATTTCTTCGTATTCAGAGACATGCGGAACACCGGCTTCTGGGGAGAAGCCATATCCCCCACTTCCATAAGACGGGACCGAATGACGCCGTCCTGGGGCGCCGTCAGTTCCGACTGGGACAAGGTATACTCTTCCTGCTTCAGCGTATTCTTAAGCGCATCCAGCTGGGCTTCCCCGGCCGCCACATCTTCGCTTCTGGGGCCGGCCACAGCCAGATTCTGTGCTTCCTCTGCCTCGTTCACCTTTGCCTCGGCCACCTGAAGCTTCGTTCTGGCATCTTCAAGGACCTGGCGGCTTACGGACTTGCCGCCGGAAGCCTGGAAAGCATCCTGTTTTCTCTGGTAGTCAGAAGCCAGGAAATCCTTTTCTGCCCGGGCTTCCCGGACCTTGGCTTCAGCGCTCCTTAAATCCTCTTCCCTGGTGCCGTTATGGAGCTTATCCACCACCGCCTGCTGGGCATCGACCTGGGAACGGGTAATGTCCATGCGATGCTCCAGATCCGCCGTGTCCAGCTTCGCCAGCACCTGTCCCTTCTTCACCGCATCCCCTTCCTCCACAAGGATATCGGAAATACGGTCGCTGTTCTTAAAGGCCAGTGACACCTCCCGGAGATCTACATTGCCATAGAGCACCAGCTGATGCACCGCCTCTTCCGCCGCTTTGCGGCTCCTGTACTCATAGCACCCAAAGCCCACGGCCAGTATAAGAAGGACCGCTATGAGAATAAAGGCTTTTTTATGCTCCCTGCATTTTTCAAACATACTATGCACCTCACATTTTTATATAAAACACGCCCTTCGAACGGTCAGCCGACAATAAGAAGGCCCTTTTATGGGCAGGCTAAGGGCCAACTTCGGCTGACTTGCGCATTCTATGCAGAATGCGCACATGAGGGTTCAGAAGGTTCAGAAGGTTCAGAAGGTTCAAAAGGTTCAGAGGGTTCAGAGGGTGGTAGTGGCGGCTTCGCCGCAGATTTAAAAAGGGGCGCGGCTGGCGCCGCGGGTTGGGTAGAAGGTTTGCTCGCTTCGCCCTGCGGGCGATGAGTATAAAGAACTATCCGCACCGCTTCGCAAAGCTCGTTCCTTGGAAACGCCATCCATAACACACGGGGAGAATCGGACAGCCGGAAGCCGACAGGCCTGCTCTCTATTTTCTCCCTTTTTCCAGCCCCTCATCCAGCGGTTTCCAGCCACCGCCCAATGCTTTGAAGAGAGATACCATGTCGGTGAGTTCCTTCCCTTTGGACAGGGTATAGTTCTGGTCCAGGGACAGGTAATGGCGCTCTGCGTCCAGGACTCCCATGTAGTCGGAAAGGCCATAGGTGAACTGGTTCTGTGCCAGATCCAGTGCTTCTTTGGCCTTATTTCTTCCCTGTTCCAGAGAGTCCTTCCGGATCTTATCCTGGCTGATGGCAGTCATGGCGCTTCGTACTTCACCGGCCGCCTTGAGCACCGTATTTTCATAGGCACTCTGCATTTCTTTTTCCTTTTCGCTCTGTACCCTTACATTTCTTTTCAGCGCGCCGCCGTTAAATAAGGGATAGGACACCTGAGGCATAATGCCGAAGGCGTGGCTGCCGGCAGAGAAGAGGCCGCCGGAAAGGGCTGCCAGCCCCAGCACGCCCAGAATGGAAAACTTCGGCTTCATTTCCGCCCTGGCTTCCTTTGTCTTTGCTATCTGCGCAGCCCAGGCCATTTCCGCCGCACGCACATCCGGCCGCTGGCGAAGCACCTCCGCCGGAATGGCATTGTACATGGCGCTGTCGATATCCGGAAGAGGCGAAGGGGTAAGGAGCTTATCATTCAGCGCCCCCGGTACCGTGCCGGTGAGAATGGAAATCCGATTGGCTGTATCTGCGATTTCCGTCTTCAGCTCCGGCACTTTCGCTTCCGATTCATGAAGTGTATAGGACGCCTGGTCTGCCGGCAGGGAAGAAAGAAGGCCCGCATTTTCGTTCACCTGAAGAAGGGCGAGATTCTCTTTCTGGTTATGGATATGGGCTTCCGTCACCGCCAGCTCCTCCTGCAGAGTGCGGAGGGTGATGTAATTCATGGCCACTTCCGCCGAAAGGGATACCCAGGTGGAGTAGAGGGCCGCCCTTTGGGCTTCCAGTGATTTTTCCGACGCCTTTACTTTGGACCGGTTTTTGCCGAAGAAATCGGGCTCCCAGGACGCATCCAGTCCGGTGTAGGTAAGATTATGGCTGTTATCGATGGTCATGCCCGGCACTTTTTCCAAAGCTGACGGAGTGACATCGGTGATCACCCCTTCCGGTGCCTCTGCCCTCACCCATCCGGCGCCTGCATTCACCCAGGGCACCAGGGATGCTTTCGTCATGCCCAGCGCCTCCCTGGCCTGTTTCAGTCTTGACTCTGCCTGGGCCAGGTCCCGGTTATGGTCCAGGGCGGTGTAAATCAGGGAGTCCAGGGTATCATCATGAAATACTTTCCACCATTCCGCCAGCACCTCCGGCGAAAGAGTGGCTCCCTTTTCTTCTGTGAAATAGGGGTTTCCGTACAGGGACGCCAGAGCCGTCCATGACGTTTTCTCAAGATTCACCGGTTCCTCTGCTCTTCCGGAAAAGGGAACCATGCAAAAAGCAGCCGCTAACAGGGAAACCATGCCAAGGGCTGCTTTTCTTTTTTTATCCATGCCGCCACCTCCTTACAAGCTGGATATGCATGAAAGGGAAGGACATCCGATGCCTGTCCCTGTCTGATTCATTCCTATCCCTATTATATATAATTCAAATTTGAATTTCAATTTCTCTTTCCTCCTCTTCTTACCTTATATATATTATATCGAAAATATTGCGTTCCCCTGTAAATAAGCGTATAATGAAAAATCGTAGCATCTCTTTTTACTTATATAGGAGGATTCTCTTGATTTCTAAAATACAATCCATTCTTTCCCATATCAAACTGATTCACCAGATTGCCCTGGGACTGGTGCTTGGCATTCTGCTGGCCGTCACCCTTCCCCAGTCAGTACCCTTCCTTACCGTATTCGGTGACCTCTTTGTGAAAGCATTAAAGAGCGTGGCGCCGGTACTGGTATTTTTCCTTGTCATCAATGCCATTGCCCAGAAGAAACCAAACCAGAAAGGCAGTATGAAGCCCATCGTCACCCTGTACATGACCAGCACCTTCCTGGCTTCCATCATTGGCGTATCTTTTTCCTTCCTTTTCCCCACCACCCTCACCCTGCAGGCCGCTGCCGATGCAGGCAGCACCGCGCCGCCCAGCGGCATCGGGGAAGTGCTCTTCAACCTGGTGATGAGCACCATTGACAATCCGGTCAGCGCCCTCTTGAAGGCCAATTACATCAGCATTCTTCTCTGGGCCGTCATTTTCGGCATTGCCATGAAATCCATGGGAACGGACAGCACGAAACAATTCCTCGATGACACTGCTAAAGCAGTGACAAAGATCGTAGGCTGGGTCATCCACCTGGCGCCCCTGGGCATTATGGGCCTGGTAGCCAATTCCGTAGGCAGCCAGGGCGTTTCCGCCCTTCTGGGCTATCTCCATCTCCTGGCCGTCTTAATCGGTGCCTATGGCACCGTGGCTCTGGTGATGAATCCTCTTCTTGTATTTTCCAGAGTTCATAGAAATCCCTATCCCCTGGTGCTGACCACATTAAAGGAAAGCGGCGTTTACGCCTTCTTCACCAGAAGCAGCGCCGCCAATATTCCGGTGAACCTTAACCTCTGTCACCGTCTGGGACTGGATCCGGACATGTACTCCATCTCCATCCCCCTGGGGGCTGCGGTGAATACTGCCGGCGCTTCTGTCACCATTTCCGTCCTCTCCCTGGCCGCTGCCCATACCCTGGGCATTGACGTGGACATTCCCACAGCCTTCCTCCTCTGCCTGGTAGCCACCATCGGCGCCTGCGGAGCTTCCGGAGTAGCCGGCGGCTCCCTCCTCCTCATCCCCGTGGCCTGCGCCTCCTTCGGCATCAGCAGCGACATTTCCATGCAGGTGGTGGGCGTAGGATTTATTATTTCCGTACTGGAAGATGCCTGTGAAACAGCCCTCAACAGCTCCAGCGACGTTCTCTTTACTGCCACGGCGGAATTTGAAAAGCGAAGAAAAGAAGGAATCCTCAAAAGCTCCGACATGGTACTGGGCGCAGAGGATAAGTAGTGAAAATCGTTTCCTGCCGTGATAATTCCCAATGCGCCACACCGGACAGAAAACCATCCCACAATAAAAAATACCCGCCAGTCACAGTGATGACTGACGGGTACTTTTTATTTCTCAGCACTTTTTCAGAACTTTGACGATTTCTCCCATATAAATGCTGTGGTTATTGCCGGCCTGTCTGCCGGAATTCCACCTTTCATAGGTTTCCTTATCCGTATAGAATTCCTCTTTCATTTCATGGGTATAAATCTTCCGGCATACCAGGATGAGATCCGCTTCTTCCAGACCCACCGCTTCATCACCGATGGCATAGGGATGAAGGCCGCTGCCTTCGAATTTATCACCGTCCCTGCCGGAGTGGGAGCCCATGTAGGATTCCTTTGGCTTATAGGATACAGGCGGGAAAGACAGGGTGAAATAATCCTGGGCATCCAGAATGGTCTTGGTGAAACGGCTCTGACGGATATAGATGGATGCCACCGGTTTTCTCCACATTACGCCGAAGCCGCCCCAGGTCACCAGCATGGGATTGCATTTTTCTTTATTGCCTGCTGTGACAATGCAGTAATCAGCGAGTTTTGTAAACGGATTCAATCCGCATTCTTCCACAGGGATTTCTTTAAAAGACATAGTAAGTCTCCTCTCATTTCATAAAATCTATATGGATTATACCATTTTCTCAAATCATTCTAAAGAGAAATGATAAGGATTGTCAAATTATGATAGAATAGCAAAAGCATCTGATCCATTTAAGGAGGATTCATGAGTCAAAATAAAGCTGATTTCCTACTCTTTACCGCAGCCTTCGTATGGGGCAGTTCCTATGGATTTATGAAACTGGGCGCAGAGACCATGCCGCCTGTCTCCATTGCCGCACTGCGATGCCTTTTTGCCTTCTTCATCCTGCTCCCCTTCTTTATGAAGCGCCTTCGGAAGACCGACGGGAAAATACTGAAATACAGCGCCATCACCGGATTTCTCATTGCCGGTGTCTTTATCGGCGTCATTTACGGAGTCATCGGCACCTCTGCCTCCACGGCGGGATTTCTGATTTCCACTTCTGTCATTATGGTGCCCATCCTTCACGGCCTGTGGATTCAGAGAATGCCCTCTTTTCCCATCATGCTGGGCACCGCCATTGTCACCGCCGGTCTTTTCATCCTGAACGGCGTCACTTCCATCAGCCTGGACAAAGGATTCGTGCTCTGCCTCCTGGCCGCTTTCCTCTATGCCCTGGATATCCTCTTCACCAATACCTTCGTTTCTAAAGTAGACAGCCTCCTTCTGGGCCTATGGCAGATGGGCTTTGCCGGAATTATAGCCGGCGCCGTCAGCCTCCTTCTGGAAGCGCCCAGACTGCCCCATACCCTTCCCGAATGGACCGCCATTCTGGGGCTCGCTGTCTTCTCTTCCGCCTACGGCTTTACCATCCAGGCGGTGGCCCAGGAATATACGACTCCCGAAAGAGCAGGCTTCATCTTCTCCCTGGAGCCCGTGTTCGCCGCTATTTTTGCCTACTTCTTCCTCGGTGAAAACATGGGCCTCGGCGAACTGGCCGGTGCGGCCCTCATCCTCCTGGGCGTATGGGCCGCTGGAGGAACATTGAAACTGCCGGCATGGATAAAGGGACGCTGAAAAATGTGGTGGCGGCTCTTGGACACACCTGCGGGGTGAGGGTTCAGGCGCCTTTCGGCGCCCGGGTTCTATCGTTCGTGTGCTGCGCACCGAACGATGGGTTCCGCCCACAGAGCGGGCTGGTTCAGAGGGGCATTTTATATGCCGTTGCCCGGGGCAGCGAAAACCTTTACAACCGCCCTGCGGGCGATACCACAACCCTCCGGCCCATAGGGCCGGTCCATCTTAAGAACCCTCTCTCATAACACTGACTTTATAAACATTGTCCCCACAAGAAAACGACTCACTATGATTTGTGCATCGCTTCGCTCAAGGGACGAGAAGTAAAAAGCGAAAAACTTTCAGTCTTATTCCAATTCCTCCACCAGTTTCCTGACTTCATCCAGGGAGCAGGAAAAGGAGCCCTGCATGATGTCCTTTCCGCCGCCGCGGCCGTGGAGGCGGGTGTTCCACTCTTTGAGGAGGGGCTTCAGATTCACGCTGCCGCTGCCGATGGCGTAGTTCAGCGCCTTTTCATCCTTTCTGGAGAGAAGGAAGAAAAGGGTATCCGGCTTTTCTCCCATCAGATATTCACAGAATTTCCTAAGTTCCATGGGGACCATGGTTTCTTCATAGAGAAGCACCGCTTTCTTTCCTTCCGGCAGGGAAGCAGCTCGCATGGCAAAGTAATGGCGGTTCATGTCGTTGATTTTCTGCCGGAGTTCTGCCATATCCTTTTCCATCTTTTCCACAGCCTTCACTGTTTCATAGGGTTTGACGGAAAAACGGACTGCTATATCCCGGTTCAAATCATGGACCCTGTCATAATCTTCCATAGCCCACCGGCCGCAGGCCAGTTCGATACGCACGCCGCCCTTATGGTTCATCAGGGAAAGCACCTTGATCAGTCCGATTTCTCCCGTTCTTGCCACATGGGTGCCGCAGCAGGCGCAGATATCGCCGCCGGGAAATTCTACAATCCGCACCTTGCCGGTGAGCTCGATTTTGCTCCGGTAAGGAATGGTTTTCAGTTCTTCTTCCGTGGGGAAGGTAATTTTAGTTTCCACATTGCTGTAAATCAGCTGATTGGCTTCCTTCTCGATTTCCAGCGCCTCTTCCATGGTCATGGGACCGCTGAAATCCACGGTGACCACCTTGTCCATATGGAAACCCACATTGTCGTAGCCGAATTTCTTATGCACCAGGCCGGAATAGATGTGTTCCCCGGAGTGATTCTGCATGAAATCAAAGCGCCGCTGCCAGTCAATGGTTCCATGCACCCTGCTTCCCACGTCCAGAGGCTTGTCGGTATAATGGACCACTATACCCTCTTTTCGGTGTACATCAAGCACCCGGGCATCGCCCAGGGTCCCCTGGTCCCCCGGCTGTCCGCCGCCTTCGGGATAAAAAGCGGTGTCGTCCAGCAACACCTCATAGCCCTTCTTCCCCTTCGTGCAGCTCACTACTACACCGTCAAAGTCCTTCATGTAGGCATCTTTATAAAAAAGTTCATTCATTTCATCCATCATTCTTTCCTCCTTATATGGGTTAATCATGCCACAGATGGCCCGGAGTTTCCAGTGGTATTTTGATGGTCTTCTCTGTGGCCCGGGTTCAGAAGGTTCAAAGGGAAAGGTTCTTAAGATGGATGGGCCTTGGACACGCCTGCGGCGTGAGGGTTGACGGGGCTGCGCCCCGAGGGTTGTGGCCGCCTGCCGGCGGCGGGTTATGTTCGCTGGCGCTCAGGGGGCGACGGCCCTTCGGGCCGACAGGCCCGATGGATGCCATATGCCCCTCTGCGCCAAAGGCGCAGGCCCCTGCGGGAATACAGGAAAGCACCTCCCCGCCGACTGGTATTTATCGAGAGATGATTCACTATCGGCGTGTACCGAGATCCTTCGCTTTGTGGAGACCCTGCAGAGGGTCTCCAAGTCAGCCGAAGTTGGCCCTTAGCCTGCACATAAAAGGGCCTTCCGATTGTCGGCTGACCGACCCCGGATGACTGTTGCCCGGCAGGGCTCCCCGATCCTCGATCCCGATCTCCGATCCCAGCCGCTCCGCGGCTGCGCGCCTCACCACAACCCTCGCGCCACAGGCGCTTCAAACTTTAGAACCTTCGCACCGTAAGGTGCGTCAAACTTCAGCCGCGAAGCGGCTGTCAAACCGCTGCCCGCAAAAGCGGGCAGCTCTTACCTGTTCTTTCTTGCCATGATTTCCTTAACTACCTTCTGCGCCACATCGGCGATGGTGATGCCCCACTTCATACTGGTCTGCTGCATACGGCGATAGGCATCTTCTTCAGTAATATGGTAGTAATCCATAAGAAGGCCCTTGGCACGATCCACGATCTTCCGGGCAGCCAGTTCTCTTTCCATGTTTTTCACCCGGTCCACCATGTCTTTCTTCTGTCTGTACTGACTCACGGCAATCTGAATGGCAGGGAAGAGTGTCTTCTCTTCCACCGGTTTCATGACGTAGCCAAAGACCATGGATTTCTTGGCCTTTTCAATCATATCTTCATCACCGAAAGCGGTGAGAAGGACTACAGGAGCCAGATTATCATGAGCAATCATGCGGGCAGCCTGTATCCCGTCAAGCCTCGGCATTTTTACATCCAGAATAGCCAGATCCGGCTTCTTCTCCTTTACCAGATTCAGTGCTTCCACGCCATCGGAGCCTATGCCCACCACTTCGTGGCCTGCTTCTTCCAGCATTTCCCTAAGGTCCATGCAGATGAGAGCTTCATCATCTGCGATAACGATTCGGTATTTTTCTGACATACTATCCCTCCATCACTGACAGGGGACAATCAATATCGGCTGTCACCATATGATTTTCATTTTTCAGGGAAAATTTCCCTTTCAGTTCAATTTCCGAAAGATTCCTCACAATCTGGAGTCCCAGGTCAAAGGTTTTGGTACTGAAATCATCCGCCAGAGGATGTCCATCATTTCTGATATAGACATGAAGATCACTGCCTCGGATTTCGGTGCCCACCACCAGTGTTCCCTTTTCCATATCCTTAAATCCATGGTCGATGGCATTATGAATGAGCTCATTGGCTGCAATGGCCAGCGGTACTGCCTTTTCAGAGTCTACAATGAGACTCCGTCTTGATTTTTCCCTCACCACATTGACAGGTATAAGGGCCAGGCTGTCCACGGATAGCTTGGTAATTTTGTCCAAAAGAATATCCATATCGATCTTATCGCCGCTCTGGCTGGCCAGAATATCATGAATCTGAGAAATACCGAGAATACGGCTTACCGCCCGACGGAGCGCTTCTTTTGTGTCATCATCTTTGGCCCGTCTTGCCTGCATGCGAAGCATACCGGCAATGGTATTCAAACTGTTCTTTACCCGGTGATGGATTTCCTTAATAACGGAGTCCTTCACCAGAATTTGTCTTTCTTTTTCCCTGATGGCAGTCACATCAGTAAGTACCAGCACCGTACGTACCACCCTGCCTCCGGAAATAATAGGAAGACCCCAGGCGGAAAGAGTCATGTTTTCAGACACTTCATCGCCGTAAGCAGGCTTTCCGGTCTTCATGACCTTGTCCACCAGCGGGAGCCGGACAATGGTGTGACCGATGAGCTCCCGGCTTTCCACCGCTTCCTTGTCCAGCACAAAATACAGGTCATCAGCCATGTCATTGGCATAAATAATACGTCCTCCGGCATCCAGGATAATCACACCGTCCTGGGGGCGAATGCTGTAGTAGTCAGCAGTAGAAAAAGGTACCTGCAGTGCCAGATTAGCCGTATCCGTAAGCACCTGCTGCTGTTTTACGGAATTTGCCATAAAGCACACCGCAGCAAAAGGGATACCTGCATTATCCACAATGGGATAAGCCGTCACTGCCACCGTCAGCCCCTGATCAAGCTCCATGCGCCCCACCACTTTTCTTCCAGTGGTGAAAACATTTTCAATGACTGCCAGATCTTCTCCTAAACGGGTGTCTCCGGATTTAAAGAAGGTAGATCCATGAGTATAAGATGGCTTAACCGCCATGAGTATGACGGAAATGTCATCATTCTTTCCTCTGGCGCAAAGGTATACCTGATTTCTGGAAATATCAGAAGCCAGCTGCAGTGCCACCTGCATATGGTCCAGAATCTTAGCCTGCACATCGGTGAGTTTCGTGGTGTCCCGCACCAGCGTATAGAGCTGGCTCATTTCAATTCCACGGGTCTGCATAATTTTTTCCCCCACAATAATGCAATCAGCAGTTCCTGAGGAATCGCTGATGAAATTCCTGTTCCATCATTGAATTCATATGAAATGAAACTCTTAGCGTAAATCAGCAGCTTTTCAAAGTTTGAGCTGATCGGCCAGAAATGGCAGCCGGGGATCCGCATTGAGATTCATAGGTGCAAAGTCTCCAGCCTTTGCCATGTAATAAGCCCTGCATCCAATCATGGCGCCATTATCAGTACAGAGTACCGGGTCCGGGCGGCACATACGAATGCCCCGTTTATCGCATTCTTCCTTCAATGCTTTGCGAAGACCGCTGTTGGCTGCCACACCGCCGGCCAGAGCAATGGTCTTATACCCCGTTGCCTCTGCCGCTTTCATGGCCTTTTCCACCAGCACATCTACCACTGCTTTCTGGAAGGATGCAGCCACATCCTTTGGATTAATTTCTTCCTTCTTCATTTTTGCGGTATTCAGGTAGTTAATAACTGCTGATTTCAGCCCGCTGAAGGAAAAATCAAAAGTATGTTCTCTTCCAAGCCCCATGGGGAACGAAATGGCATCAGGATTTCCTTCCCGGGCCAGTCTGTCGATATGGGGGCCGCCAGGATAGGGATAACCCATGACCCTGGCAATCTTATCGAAGGCTTCCCCTGCTGCATCATCTCTTGTCTGACCAAGAAGCTGGAAGGTATTGTAATCCTTCACCACCACAATCATAGTATGGCCGCCGGAAACCACCAGAGACAGGAAAGGCGGCTCCAAATCCGGATACTGCAGAAGATTGGCGAAGATATGGCCTTCCATATGATTGACCGCCACCAGGGGCTTATCCAGCGCCCAGGCCGCCGCTTTGGCAGCTGCTACCCCCACCAGGAGAGCCCCCACCAGGCCCGGCCCCTGGGTCACTGCAATGGCATCCATATCTTCCCAGGAACATCCGGCCTGCTCCAGTGCCTCAATGGCTACAGGAAGCACATCTTCTATATGGTGGCGGGAGGCAATTTCAGGCACTACTCCGCCGAATTTCTTGTGAATAGGCACCTGTGTGGAAATAACGTCAGACAAGATATGGCGCCCGTCTTCAATCACCGCACAGGATGTTTCATCACAGCTTGATTCAAACGATAAAATCTTCATAATTCTCCTTCTACTTTTCTGGACATAATATATCCATCCTCTTTAGGAAGGTCATAAACTCCTTTTCTGAGCCCCAGCACTTCAAATCCATGATTTTTGTAAAGGCGCTGTGCCTCCTCATTGCTCACCCGTACCTCCAGGAAAAGGGTGTTCATATGTCTCCGAGCCGCTTCCATAAGTCCTGCCTCCAGAAGAAGGGCGCCAATGCCTTTCTTTCGAAAAGAGGGACGAACACCGATATTAAGCAGCTGTCCTTCATCGGCAATGAACCAGAAGCAGCCATAGCCTGCAATTTCTCCATTCATTCTGGCTATAAAATATTCACTGTGGCTTCCTTCCATATCATGGATCACCGTTTCTTTACGCCAGGCATCGGAAAAGCAGAGCTTCCCTATTTCATAAATGGCAGATGCGTCGGCTCTATCAGCCTTTTCAATCAGGATTTCCTGTGCTGTTTCTCCCAAAGTACCTCAGCCTCGCTTCTGCGGATATAATTGGGAAGAATGGACAGGGGACTGTCAGTCTTTCCTTCACTGATCTTTTTTAAGCCGGCCATAGCTACGCTTCCTGCCCGGGCCAGGCGGCTATGCGGCGGTGCCAGTTTAATGCCTGCAGAAACAAGCTTGTCCTTGTATTTATCAGCGCATTCTCCTACTGCAATCACGGGACCGCCATGGGTCAGAGCTGCTTCAATGACCTGATCTATAGGTGCCGCTTCTTCCTTTTCTTCCTGCCACATTTCATCAAAAGCGCCGTATAAAGCAGCATACACATTGCCCCGCTGGGCATCCAGAAGAGGCAGGATAAAGGCCTGGGCCCCCGCCATATTCCAGGCCAGCGCTTCCAGCGTGTCCACTCCAGCCAGAGGGACCTTCCATATATAGGACAGCATTTTGGCAGTGGCAAGGCCGATGCGAAGGCCTGTAAATGAGCCGGGACCGATAGAAACGGCCACAGCCGTTATATCCTTTTTGGAAACCCCTGCCTCCTTTATCATCTCATCCATATGGGGGATAAGCTGTTCCGAATGGGTAAGCCTTTTCTGTACTGTCCATTCAGCAATCAGCCTGTCCTCTTCTGCCAATGCACAGCTTAGTACCAGTGATGATGTATCAATGGCCAGCAGCATAATTTTCTATCTCCTTTATTATTTCAACCGGAGCCTTTCCGCTCCAGGATACAGTAATCTTTCTTTCCTCTTCACCGGAAAGGACGATATGAATATGAATGCTTTCTTCAGGAATGAGAGAAGGAAACATATCTGCCCATTCCACCACCACTACGCCGCCTTCTCCATACTCCTCCCAGCCGATGTTCCATAAATCATCTTCGCTGTGAAGCCGATAGAAATCAAAATGCTTCAGGGGAAGACGGCCATCTTCATATATATTCATAATGGTAAAGGTAGGACTTCCTACCACTCCCTCTATACCCATTCCCTTCGCCAGTCCCTGGACGAAATGAGTCTTGCCTGCGCCCAAATCGCCGGTTAATGCAATGAAAAGACCATCTTGGGCTCTTTCACCCAGGAAACTGCCGAAATCCATGGTTTCCTTTTCACTGTTCGTCGTGAATGTTACTTCATTTTTCATGAAGCCACCTCATCATTTCATCAAAACGGTCCATAGCCAGACGATACCCTTCACCATGGAGCTTTCTCAATTTGCCAGCATCTCTTTCCGTCCGAGACACCGTTACCGGGTTTTCAGGACGGATAACGAAAACGGCGCCTTCCTTTTCCAGCTCTATGACTCTTTCCATTTTCCTGTTATACCGCTCCGGAATAGAGCACATGCCGTCCACCACTGCCGGATAGGTTCGCCCATAGACAGCCTTCAGCATCCCATGCATCCAGAAGGGCACCGGTTTCTTCCGATAATTCACATCCCGAGTAAGGATATATACGATTTTCCCATGGGGAAAGGGAATTTCCTCAGGCAGCGGCACCAGAGGCATGCCCACGCCGCCATCTACATAGGCCTTTCCCTGCCAGTCCACCGGTTTGGATACCAACGGAATAGAGCAGCTGGCCTCACAGACCTTCATAAACTCGGAAGACGAAAGGTCATGGCTGGAAATGAAATGGGGCTTTCCCTCAAGGCAGTCTGTAATCACTGCATAGAGCTCTTCTTCGGCCTTCTCAAAGGTTTCAAAATCAAAAGGGTCCTCTTCATGGGCCAGGGGGCCAAACATGAAATCAAAATTAAAGAAAGAGCCCCCTTTCAACATATGCCGAAACCCCATGTACCGGGGATCAGCGGCATAGGCGGAATTGACCCGGACGCTTCTTCCGCACTGCTTTGACAGGTAGCCCAGTCCCTGCAGAGTGCCTGCAGAGATACCTGCTGCCTTTTTGAAATAAAACCGATGGTCCATGAAAGCATCCAGCACACCGGCCGTAAAGAGGCCTCGCATGGCACCACCTTCCAGAATCAGCACCGGTGCTTCATCCATTTCTTTTTCTATCATATTGTTTCGCCCTGGGGAAATACCCGGCACCTCCTTATTTCTTAACTGAGCAGGCAGACTGGTTCTTTACAGCATTGATTTTCGCCTGGATCGCTTCCTGATCTCCCAGATAAGATACATCATGCACTGTGAAATCGGAGTTCAGATGGTAAACCAATGGAATGCCGGTAGGAATATTCATACCGGCGATTTCCTTATCAGAAATCCCTTCCAAATGCTTCCGAAGAGCTCTGATAGAATTTCCGTGAGCTGCAATGAGCACCCGATCTCCCGCTTCCATGCGAGGGCGAATGACTTCATCAAAATAGGGTGCAACTCTTCCCACCGTATCTTTCAGACATTCCGACAATGGAAGTGCTACCTTCCCCTTCATTTTCTGATATGGCGCCTGATTCACAGGATTTCTTGGATCATCTTCCGACAGAGCCGGCGGACGTACATCGTAAGAACGCCTCCAGAGGAGCACCTGCTTTTCTCCATACTTATCGGCAGTTTCCGTCTTGTTCAATCCCTGCAGGGCTCCGTAGTGCCGTTCATTCAGGTGATAATCCTTAATCACGGGAATCCACACCAGATCCATTTCATCCAAAATGCGGTAAGCTGTATGGATAGCCCGCTTCAGCACGGAAGTAAAACAACAGTCAAAGGAGAGCCCTTCCTTCTTTAATAAACGGCCTGCTTCGCTGGCCTCTTTCATACCTTTGTCAGAAAGCTCCACATCTGTCCAGCCGCAGAACAGATTTTTCTTATTCCATTCACTTTCCCCATGACGAATGACCACCAGTGTATACATAGGATCCTCCCTTACTTTTCAAAATGATCAAAACCTTTCGCTTGAAGAAGCCGTCTTTGACCATGCCGCCACACATAAACGCCCGTTCCCGGTTTCTTTACAACCCTTCCCACCGGAGTTATGGGCATCTCTTTTTTTATTGTATCAAAATCAGAAGGGGAAATGGTACCAGTAAGCTGGTAATCTTCTCCTCCATTCAGGGCCCAGACCAGAGGGTCCCGATGAACCTTTTCCGCCAAAGCCCCCACCGCTTCCGATAGAGGCACCTTTTCCAGTTCTATTTCCAGTTCTACTCCCGATGCCTTTGCAATTTCATTCCATTCCCGGGACAGGCCGTCAGAAATATCATTCAGCGCATGGGCTCCTGCCTTTCTAAGGAGTATTCCCAGCGGAATCTGGGGTTCCGGCCGCTGATGTCTCACTGTCAGGGAAGGCCATTCCTCTCCCATGTCATGAAGGAGCGCATAAAGCCCTGCCGCCGAATCACCTGCAGTACCGGTGACAAAGATGATATCCCCCTGCCGGGCACCGCTTCTTGTCACCGCTTTCCCTTCAGGCACCATGCCTGTCACCGTACCGGTAAGGATTAATCCCTTTGTAGATCCTGTCACATCACCGCCAAGAAGATTCACCCTGTACTTTCCACAGCAGGCCCTGAGCCCGTCATAAAAACGGTCCACCCAGGAAAGAGGAAGATCTCCGGGAAGAGCAATGGAAAGGACAAATCCCACGGCCTCGGCCCCCATGGCGGCCATATCGCTGAAATTGGAAGCCGCCAGATGGTACCCTACGTCGAAGGGACTCATGGTGTCCCTGGTGAAATGGATACCTTCCACCATGGTATCTGTGGAAATCACCTGGTCGTATCCGCCAGGCGTTCGATACACCGCACCATCATCACCGGGACCTACAACCAAAAGCTCCGGACGAAAGATAAAATCGTGCATAATGCGGCGAATCAGGCCGAACTCTCCCACATCATCTACCAAAAGTTGTTTCATTATTCCTCCAGCAGAGACACACCTTTTTCTTTCAATTCCTTTAAGGTCTTTGCATGATCCTTTTCCGACACATAACCCAGCCCTTTTACCAGAAGTGTTACCTTCCTGCCGGAAGCAAGGAGGGAGAGCACCGTTTCTTTCACACAGTACTCCGACGCAATACCACCTACATACACATGGGAAGAAGTCTCGTCTCCCAGCCGCTTTCCCTCTTGATTCACTCCGTTAAAAGCAGAGTACTCCTCTACTTTATCATCTTGGCCCTTCAAGAAACGATTTTCAGAAGAAGGACGATTCTCTTTCTTCTTCACCTGCTCTGTAAAAGCAGGATCCAGTTCTGCCCCTTTCGTGCCGGCCACACAGTGAACAGGCCAGATGCCGCCATTCACCTTGAAAGAACCATTGGATGGGCTGTGCCAGTCCGATGTATAAAGGCAGCGCACAGGATGGCTGTTTATAAAACGTACCAGTTCTGCCACCGCCTCATGGCTGTGCCCGCAGGCCAGCGTACCATCTATGAAATCATACTGACAGTCCACAATAACAAGATCATCCATAATAAACCCCTCCCATTCCTGTTTCCCTCTATTTTATCAGCTTTATCGGATGAGGAAAAGGGGGCAGTCCCACCTGATCCGTGCCGAATAGAGAACTTTTTGTAAACAGCTGCCTGCCAGGAAAAGGCCATTGTATCCCCATGACTGACAGGTAATTTTAGCAGGCCCAAACTATTGCGTCCTTTCTTTATAACAGGTATACTAGAAAGGAATTGTTTATAAAGGAGATGGATGTTTTGAATTTTGGTGACGCAATAGTGGCCTTTCTGAATATTGGCCTCTTCAGTTCCCTGGTCAGCCGTTTTACTGGAGCCAATACGGCCATACTTGTTTTCTGCTCCCTGCTTTATCTGGGCTGTGAGCCGGTAGAAACCGTGGGCATCATGCTGACTTACCTTGTATTTATGAGACTGACCATTTACACACAGAAGAAGAAATTAAATTTCAAGCACCTGCAGGTGTTTAAGGGATATAAAGTCTTTATTCCCGTTTTCTTTATCCTTGTTTCCCTTTTTGTCTATCCTTTCGCCGCTCTGGCCATTTTCCTTCTTCTTTTCATGACGGAAATTCTGGCACAGATGTGGGCTGATGTGCCGGAAGAAAAAAGAGCCTCCCGGAGTCAGATTACCGGCTGGATAGTCACGGGCTCCATCCTTACTACCATTGCCATGATTGCCGTAAAATTTATTCCTGAAGATTTCTACTACATCATCGGCGGTATTGCAGGCTTCCTCATTTGTGTATTTTTCTACTGGCTGGGTCAGGACAGAGACCGGCTCTCCGGCATATGGGACAAAATCGTCCTCCTGTCCTTCATTCCCCTGGGCCTCTTCGGTTTCGACCTGGCTGACTGGCTGGATGATATGCGCCGTCATGTGAACTCCACCCTCATTGCCTATAATCTGCCCTTCATTTTCCTGCCCGTATTCTTCATTGGCTTCCTGATGGCCAATATTCTCTTCGGCATTTTCTCCCTGTCTGGACTGGTCATTACCTTTTTCGGCGCTCTGGGCCTCCGCCTTTTCGGCTATTATGAGATGTCCCGCAAAGGCAAGGCAAACCTGGTATCCCTGGGTTTCACCGTACTGGCTATCCTGCTGCTCCTCATTACGGCACCTGAACCTACCGGTGTTTCTAAAGCAGTCGATGCTTTCCTTCCTTCTAACCACTATGGATTTACAGGAATCCTTAATATGTTCTGATCAAGGCAATCAAAAAGCTCTCCTCTCCGGAGAGCTTTTTGATTGCCTTGAATGGGAAAAAGATTCCTACGTTTATCCAGCCTCAAAATTCTAAGGCCTGACAGCAGCGCCTCGCAGGCCATGCATCTTGAACTCGTGCCCCTCCTGTACAGGACATGTAAATCATGCAAAGCCTTTGCCGGCCCTGCACATCAGGATGCGTTCCTTTGTATCTGCCTCACCGATTTTTAGTAGAATAAAAACCGCTTAACCGGTTCTCGCCGCCGTAAAATACCTGCAGCAGGCCGAAAAGAGACTTCATTTCCTTACTCTTCCGGTTTCCAGGGGGTTACCTTCACCGTACAGGAAGGACAGACATTCTGAAGAAAGCAGGTTTCGCAATCCGGTTTTCTGGCATGACATACCCTTCTTCCATGCCAGATAAGCCAGTGATGGGCTGCAGACCAGTCTTTTTTCGGAATAGCCTTCTGGAGGCCTTTTTCCACTTCCAGCGGCGTAGTCCCTGCTGCCAGCTTTAAGCGGTTGGATACGCGGAAAACATGGGTATCCACCGCAATAGCCGGATAACCGAAAGCCACACTCCGCACCACATTGGCTGTTTTCCGGCCCACCCCGGGGAGCTTGACCAGTTCATCGAAATCTTCCGGTACTTCTCCGTGGTAGTCAGAAAGGAGCATGCGGCACATGCCCAGTAGATTCTTTGCCTTAGCTTTGTACAAACCGCAGTCATGGATTTCCGTTTCCAGCTGGCTCTGGGTAAGAGAAACCATTTTGGCCGGCGTATCCAATCTTGGAAAAATACGGTTCGTAATCACATTGACTCTTTTATCGGTACATTGGGCAGAAAGGATCACCGCCACCAGCAGGGTAAAGGGACTGGTGAAATGAAGCATGGTACCATCATTTTTATACACCTCTGAAAGCCGGCGAAGCTGCTCAGCCTTAACCTTCTTTGTCACTCTCATAATCCGCTGCGAAGCAGGTATTCATGAGCTGCCAAGGCAGCTGCCGCCCCCTCTCCTGCTGCAATGATGACCTGCTTATTTCTGCAGTCAGTCACATCCCCCGCTGCAAAAAGGCCATCCACATTGGTTTCCCCTTCCTTATTAGTCATGATTTCTCCCAGAGAATTGACTTTGACATCGGAAGGAAGATAGGAATTGTTCGGAATACCGCCAGCTTCTACAAAAACACCATCCACAGAAAGTTCTTCCGTCTTCCCATCAGCCTTATTTTTAATCACAAGACCCTGTACCTTCTTGTCCCCTTTAACTTCCTCCGGCGTATATCCCATATATACCTTCACATTCTCCAGCTCTTTCATGCGTTTGACCAGAATTTCCTGAGCCCGGATACGGCTCCGCACCAGAAGGTATACCGTGGGGCAGAGTTTTGCCAGCTCAATGGCAGCCTGTACCGCACTGTCTCCGCCGCCCACAATAGCCACTGTTTTCTTGCGGTAGAATGGCCCATCACAGGTAGCGCAGTAGCTGACGCCTCGACCGGTATATTCCTTTTCTCCCGGGATATCCAATGTCCGGCTGTGCTTTCCGGCAGTCACAATGCAGGCTTTTCCCCGCAGCTCCCCGCCGTCATCCAGATGAGCCGTAAAAGTTCCGTCCCCCTCTTTGACCAGAGACTTCACCCCTGCATATACGAATTCTACAGGGTACTGCTTCACATGGGCTTCCATTTTGTCTGCCAGTTCAAAGCCGGAAATAGACGGGAATCCCAGATAATTTTCGATTTCATTTGTTAAGAGCATCTGGCCTCCGATATCGGTAGTCACCACCTTGACCGTCAGCTCCTTCCGGGCCGCATAGAGCGCCGCATTCAGCCCCGCAGGGCCCGCACCAATAACCAGTACATCAACCATATCCATATTTCTTCCTCCTCTTATATCGAATTTTTTCGTTCTTAAACCTATTATATATGAAACAGGGACTTTATGCAAATAGGACTGTCTGCTTTGTTCAAAGCCACGCCAAAAGACAGAAAAGCCTGTCAGGGGAGTCTCCAGATAAATTCAACCAATGAATCAGGCGTCTGCGCCTTGGCCCACCCATTTTCATGGGTGCTGCTCAGATCATGTCGTCAGAGAGAGGAAAGTTCTGCGAGCGCTCTTCCTTATTGCTTTTCTGTCTTCTATTTTTTTTGCATTGTCTTCTGTCTATTGCCGGCCGGTTTTAGAAGAAGGGAGGTTGAAAAGTGAAATTCCATGATGTTTACCTTCTCCCTACCTTCTCCTCTACCGCGGATGTGAAAAAAGCATTTGGAAAATGGGATTCATCATCTCATGAGTACTTTTCATTCCTCTGATACTAATATCGCAGAAGGTTCAAATTTTTGACCCCTCTGAAGAAAAAAATTTCAAATTTTTTTAAAAGACCTTTTAGCAGCCACATCTACAGGCATCTTTTCGTCTTTCAGCCTCGTACACCCTTTCCCGCTTCTGCCCTGCATATTCTATGCAGCATACGCACCTTACATCTTCCTGCAGCATGACTATGACCAACTTGCGGGATTCTTAATTTTCTTACGAATCCACTTTGCTGATGGGCATTCCATTCCTCTGCCGCCTCAAAGAAAAACAAGAAATTGAGATATCTTTCCTTTTGCAGTCCCACTGATGGAGGATGACAGAAAATCGCAGGAAATCAGCAGTCAGCGGTTCAGGAAGGATTTACCCAGCCCTTTATACCCCACAAATTCACGGAGGAGGGATTCTCCCGGCACGATGGAGCTGTCCAGTTCTCTGAAGGGCATAAGGAAGGAGAGCATTCTTTTGGCTTCGGAATAGGCAGGACTGTCCCTTCCTATACTTTCCAGAAGAGGCCGGGCCAGTTTCTTGAGTACCGGGATTTCATAAAGGAGGGCCGTATTGAAGACTACATTGGCCCTGTCCTGGTACTGAAAGATATTGCGTTCTTCCCCCTGTCTTACATTATCCCACACCATAAGGGTATGCTCCGGACCGTTGCCGCGGAACTGGAAGTCCCGGACAAGGCGGCGAAGAAGGCGGCTGTCAGAGGTGGAGATGCGGTTGTGATCGTTGATGGTGAGCTGGGTTAATGCGGAAAGATAGACTCGTATGCACTGATAGCCTGGCACGAAGTAGGTCAGTCTGGGGTTTAGGGCGTGGAGACCTTCAACCAGAATAGGCTGTCCTTTTCCCAAACGGATAGCCTTTGTATCCCATTCTTTTTTGCCGGTAATGAAATTGAAATGGGGCAGATGCACTTCCCTTCCTTCCAGAAGAGCAGAGACCGTATCTTCAAAAAGGGTTAAGTCCAACGCTTCCAGATTTTCCCAGTTTTCATTTCCCATTTCATCGCGATTTCGGAAATAATCATCCAGCGAAAGCATCACAGGTTTCACACCGTTGACCCAGAGATGGACGATAAGCCTTTTCATGAAAGTCGTTTTGCCGGAAGAAGAAGGGCCTGCCATACAGACGAGACGGATAGACGGTTTCTGGCGGCAGATGGTATCTGCCAGCTCAGCCATTTTCTTTTCCTGCAGCGCTTCCGCTGTGGCCACCAGGTCGTAAATCCGTCCGGTGTCAATGGCCCGATTCAGTTCTTCCAGATTATGACAGCCTATGAGCTCACTCCAGTTCTGAGACTCCAGAAAGACCCGGGCATAGAGGGGATCATCTTTTCCGGGAGTCAGCTCTGTTTCTCCAGGTCCCGGCAGCTGCAGGAGGAAACCAGGCGCATAGGAATGAAGAGCAAAGGCATGAATAAATCCCATGTCCGGCAGCATGGGACCGAAATAGTAATCAATCAGACTGCCGCACTGATCCACATTCAGTTCAGAAAAATCAAGCTGGGACAAGAGCTCTGCATCTTCATTTCTTCCTTTCATACGCAGGAAAGCAATGGCCCTGTTTCTTCCTACCACCAGCTTTGTAATTTTTCTTCTTTCTAATACAATCTCCTTCATTTTATTCTCCAGGATGGAGAGTTCTTTCTGCAGCGGTGTATGACCGTCCTTGAATTCACAGTAAATGGATTTTCCAAGGGAGTGTTTCACTTTCACATCAGCTTTTTCCCCATAGATTTCCTTCACGCCGCATACCAGAAGCATTATGGCAGTGCGGCGATAGGCCTGGTAGGCCTGTTTAGACGACAGAGGAATCCATCGAACAGTACAATCTTTTGAAAAAGGTGTCTGGAAATCGAGGATATCCCCGTTGCAGTCTGCAAGGACTGCGTCATTTCTTCCCCGCTCTCCCCTCACAATGTTCCAGAGGTTCTGGGGCGAAGCGCCGTCAAAGAAATCAAAGCTTCTTCCTTCACAGGTAATATGCATAGAAGTCACTCCTTTAAAGCCAACCAAAAGCCATAGCACTCTTTTTTATTTTAACACAGCCATAAAAAAAGAGTCCCCGTGAGGACTCTTTTTCCTTTGGATTATTTGACTACGATGTTCACAATGCGCTTGGGAACTACGATAATTTTCACAATCTTCTTTCCGTCGGTGAATTTTTTCACTTCCGGCAGTTCCTTTGCTTTTTCTCCGATTTCTTCACGGCTCATAGCTACAGGAACAGTGATGGCAGCACGGACTTTGCCGTTTACCTGTACACCCAGTTCCACTTCATCCACCACCAGGGCCGATGCATCGCAGGAAGGCCAGGAAGCTTCATGAACACTCTTTTCCTTTTCGCCCAGTCCCTGCCAAAGTTCTTCGGTAATGTGGGGAACAAAAGGAGCCAGAAGGATAAGAAGATTCCGCAGCAGTTCATGAGCCAGACTATCTTCGATGGCATCATGGCTTTCTACAAAGCGGTACATTTCATTTACCAGTTCCATAATGGAGGAAATCGCTGTATTAAAAGCAAATTTTCCATCCAGGTCTTCGGTCACCTTGGAAATAGTCTGGTGCAGTCTCCTGCGGAGTGCAAATTCATCTTCCGACAGCTTGCCCTTGTTTTCCTTTTTGAAATCCTGGTATTTACCGGTAATAGCCCATACTCTCTTCAGGAAGCGGTAGGAGCCTTCCACGCCCTGGTCAGACCATTCCAGATCCTTCTCCGGAGGAGCAGCAAAGAGGATGAAGAGACGGGCAGTGTCAGCGCCGTATTTCCCTACAATTTCTTCCGGGGAAACTACGTTTCCTACGGACTTACTCATCTTGCCGCCATCTTTCAGCACCATCCCCTGGCAGAGCAGGTTGGTGAAAGGTTCCGGATAATCTACCATGCCTTCGTCCTGAAGTACTTTCATAAAGAAACGGGAGTACAGCAGGTGGAGAATGGCATGTTCAATACCGCCGATATACTGGTCCACCGGCATCCAGTAATTTGCCTTTTTCTTATCAAAAGGCTCTTTCTCGTTGTGGGGATCACAGTAGCGGAGGAAGTACCAGGAAGAATCAATAAATGTATCCATGGTATCCGTTTCGCGGGTAGCATCAGCACCGCACTGCGGGCATTTCACATGGAGGAAGGTTTTGCTTGTTTCCAGAGGAGAGGTAGCACCGGCCACAAAATTTACATCCGTAGGAAGTTTGACAGGCAGATCTTTTTCCGGTACCAGTACATTGCCGCAGTGAGGGCAGTGGATAATCGGAATGGGGCAGCCCCAGTAACGCTGACGGGAAATCAGCCAGTCACGGAGACGGTAATTGACCTTACCCTTGCCAATCCCCATATCCTCAAATTTCTTTGTAATGGCTTCCCTGCCTTCTGCAGAAGTCAGACCATCGAATTCACCGGAGTTAACCAGGTATCCGTCGGCATCATAGGCTTTATCCATATCTTCCAGCTTCAGGTCATGAGCTTTGTTCTGCACCACCAGCTTCATGGGAAGATTGTATTTCTTTGCAAATTCAAAGTCGCGCTGATCATGGGTCGGAACAGCCATGACAGCACCGGTACCATATTCATAGAGAACATAGTTGGCAATCCAGATAGGCACTCTTTCGCCGGTCAGGGGATGGATGGCATAGCTTCCGGTAAACATACCCAGCTTCGGTGCATCTTCTGCCGTACGGACAATGTCGTTCTGGTTTCTCATTTCTGTAATGAAAGCTTCCAGTTTATCCTTTTCAGGGTTGCCGGCAATCAGCTTTTCCACCAGCGGATGTTCCGGAGCCAGCACCATGTAGGTCACACCGTAAACAGTATCTACACGGGTGGTATATACAGGAATGGAATCATCCATACCTTCCACTTTGAAGGAGAACTGGGTACCGGTGGAGCGGCCAATCCAGTTTCTCTGCATGGTCTTAACTCTTTCCGGCCAGCCCGGCATATGGTCCAGATCAGCCAGGAGGCGGTCAGCATAGTCGGTGATTTTCAGGAACCATTGGGACAGATCCTTCTTCACTACCGGATTCTTACATCTCCAGCACCGGCCTTCTTCTACCTGTTCATTAGCCAGCACGGTATGGCAGGTGTTACACCAGTTTACCTTGGCTTCTTTCTTATATGCCAGACCTCTCTTGTAGAAAATTTCAAAGAGCTTCTGGGTGTGTTTATAATAATCTTCCCGGCAGGTAAGAACCTTCCTGTCCCAATCGTAGGACAGGCCCAGTTCCTTCTGCTGACGGGTCATATTGTCAATGTTGGAATAAGTCCATTCTGCCGGCGGAGTGCCATGCTTAATCGCTGCATTTTCTGCAGGCATGCCGAAGGCATCAAATCCCATGGGATGGATAACGTTAAATCCCTGCATTTTCTTGAAGCGGGCCACCACATCACCGATGGAATAGTTTCTTACATGGCCCATATGAAGGTTACCGGAGGGATAAGGAAACATCTCCAGAACATAGTATTTCTTTTTAGAAGGATCCGAGTGAGTCTCGAATGCCTTTGTATCCTCCCAGATTTTCTGCCATTTTTTCTCAATCTGCTGAGGAACATACTTTTCACGCATAATTTCACCTTCCACAAAAACAATGATACATCATCATTTTTTATATAGTTGATACTTATTATATAGCTCATAGTGGGAAATAGTCAAATGTGACCGTGATACCGGTAAGCATGCAATGGATTCAGCCCCTCCTGGAGGCGCAAGAAGCGTCAGCGGCTCCTAAGGAAGGCAGGCCGCTTTCATACTGCATCCTCTGGTGCCGCCGGCATACAGGATTTTAAATCTGCTCACTCCTTTTCGCTGCTGCATGACTCTCTTTCCCACCAAAGGACGGGATGGTGTATTACCATGGAAGTCCTGATTGCAGCCTCAATTCTAACAGCACCAGAGGTGCTCCTGTTTTCTCATGTGGCACCTTGTTATATGATGACCCCTGACTGACCATTTCCCATTCCATAAAAAATCACCCCGGGAAAAATTCCCGGGATGATTTTTGTATCATAATTCAATTCATTACACAATCTTTTCGCCGTGATAAAGTTCACCGTCAATATCCGGTTTAGCGCCATAGCCGATAGCCCATTCGCATTTATACTTGATGGCCTGAGCATGGATATTCTTTACACGGTCAATGGTGCGAATCACTTTAGCAGGAACACCGGCTACGAGGGAATTCGGTGGAATGACAGTTCCTCCGAGTACGACAGCTCCGGCTGCTACAATAGATCCTCTTCCAATCACAGCGCCATCGAGTATAGTAGCATGCATACCGATGAGCACATGATCTTCTATGGTGCAGGCATGAACCACTGCGCTGTGTCCAATGGTTACATAGTCGCCGATAATACAGGGATGATCATCGGCTACATGAAGGCAGCAGAGATCCTGTACGTTGGAGCATTCTCCTACGGAAATATAGTTCACATCACCTCTGGCTACCACACCTGGCCAGATGCTGGCATACTTACCGACTCTGATATCGCCGGAGAGGAATGTGTGGGGAGCTACAAAAGCATTAGGATCAATCTGCGGAATTTTTCCATTAAATTCTACAGTAGATAAAGTATACATATGAATGCCTCCTAAAATATTAAATGCATTTCGATACTTCTATATTGATATTATACAATAACCCGTTTTGTTGTGCTATGATATTTTTAGATTTTTCTCAATCCATATAACCTGAACACATAATTAGATGGATTTGCCGCCGGAAATCAAAAAACCGCAGGATAGATACCTGCGGTTTCATACATATAATATCTTATTTCTGACTTATTATTCCTTTGTTACCTTGGCTGTATTTTCTTTCAGGTTCGGGAAATCGAGGGTAGCAAACAGGTCAAAGAGGGTCTCATTGCGGCGGATCTGCTGTACGCTGCCGTTTTCATGAACCAGAATCTCCTGATGGCGAAGGCGGCCGTTATAGTTATAGCCCATGCTGTGACCATGAGCACCGGTGTCATGAATGACGATGAGGTCTCCCGTTTTAATTTCCGGAAGAGGCCGCTGAATAGCAAATTTATCACAGTTTTCGCAGAGGGAGCCTACCACATCATACACATGGTCCTTAGGCGCATCAGCCTTACCAAGTACGGTCACATGATGGTAGGCACCATACATACCTGGACGCATGAGATCCGCCATGCAGGCATCCACGCCGATGTAATCGCGATAAATATGTTTATAATGGATAGCTTTGGTCACCAGGAATCCATAGGGACCGGTAATGGCGCGGCCGCATTCGAAGCAGATACGAGTATGGTCAAAGCCTTTCATCTTTTCTTCAAAGAGCTTTCTTGCGCCCTCTCCAAGGCCTTCAATGTCCACGGGATTCTGTTCCGGGCGATAAGGAATGCCGATGCCGCCGCCGAAATCGATGAAGCTGACAGTCACGCCCTTTTCATTTCTGATTTCATTAGCCAGATCAAACATCATGGCAATGGTGCCAAGAAGCCCCGGCAGTTCCAGTTCTGCGGAAATCACCATGGTATGGATGCCAATGTAGGAAATGCCCTTTTTCTTAGCCCAGTCCACGCAGGTCATGAGCTGTTCTTTAGTCATGCCGTACTTTGCTTCTTCCGGCTTGCCGATGATGGCATTGCCCCTTACCAGTTCAGGGCCTGGGTTATAACGGAAGCAGATCTTTTCAGGAACAATATGAAGCCTATCCAGGTCATCCAGATTGGATACATCATCCAGATTGATAATGGCTCCCAGTTCATTGGCTTTGATAAATTCTTCATCAGGCGTATCATTGGAAGAAAATACGATTTCTTCTCCTCTGATGCCCACGGTTTCGGAAAGTACCAGCTCTGCCATGGAACTGCAGTCAGAGCCTACGTTTAAAGTTTTGAGGCTTTTCATAATCCAGGGATTCGGTGTGGCTTTCACTGCAAAGTATTCATGGAAGTTGGGGTTCCAGGAAAAAGCTTTCTGCAGCCTCTTTACATTATCAAGAATCCCCTTTTCATCATAAATATGAAAAGGTGTGCCATACTTGGCTGCTATATCACGGATTAATTCATCGGAAAACGGAATAGTTTTTTTATTCATGGATATAAGCCCCTCTTTCTTTAAGAAAGCACTGATAGAATCAGACCCCTGAAGTATCGGCGCTCCCCTATCAGGTAAAATCATCTGAAGTTAGCTAATTATAACATACACTCATATTCTTGACCATATCTATATTCATATCTTTCTTTAAAAGTTAATTAAAACCTCTATTCAGAATTTCCAGTAGTAAGACCGGAGTCACTCATAGGTATTAAGGAAGCACTGATTAATTCATAGAGTTTTCTTTTATAAGAATTTTTATGCACTGTTTCGTCATGGGCTTCCTTAAATAGCTCGCTATTCGCGTCAGCCCATTCCTCGCATTGCATAAAAATTCAAGAATAAAAGCAAACAATGATTTAATCAGCGCTTCCTTAAGCAGTCATAGGCTGGAGAAGTCTGTATTTCTAAATCAAAACCCTGCCGTGTCCCAATGACACTGCAGGGTTCTTTCACTTATTTCTCACTTATTTATTATCTGCATTGGATACAGCTTTCTTGCTGTATTCTTCTGTCCATTTCTTGAAGTTGCCATTATCTGTGTTTTCTTTAATCACTTCATTAATCACAGCCAGCACATCTTCATTTCCCTTCTGTACGGCAGCAGCAGAGTTCTTGACAGCTCCCGGGAACTTGATATCTGAGAACATGAGATCATCATTGAAGATAACGTACTGCTCACCTACAATGCCTTCTACCACCAGGCCGTCTACCTTGCCCTGCTTCAGTTCCAGTACCACCTCCGGTACATGAGCCAGACCTACGATTTTTGCATCTTTAATCTTTTCCTTGGCCAGGGCTTCCTGGGTGGTGGACTTCTGTACGCCGATAGTTTTCCCGTAGAGATCTTCTACGGTCTTATACTTATCAGCATCCGCTTTACGGATAATCACCTTCTGTTCCGTGGGCAGATAGTCAGCGGAGAAATCCATGGATTTCTTTCTTTCATCTGTGGGGTTGATTCCTGCAATGGCCACATCCACCTTGCCGCCGGTCAATGAAGAAAGGAGGGCCTGGAAGTTCATATCCTGTACTTCCAGCTTCACACCCAGCTTATCAGCCACCTTCTGGGCCAATTCCATATCGATGCCGATGACTTTCTTTTCACCGGCAGATGTATCTACGAATTCATAGGGAGGATAGCCCGATGCAGTGCCCACGACCAGCTTACCGCTGGATTTAATTTTCTGCATGAGGGGACTTTCTTTCTGGGTCTGGGAAGAAGCGCTCTGACTCGCGCCAGAACCACCGCCGCAGCCTGCCAGTCCGAATACAGCAGCTGCTGCCATACCTAATGCCATCATTTTCAGTAAATTTTTCTTATTCATCATGTTCATACACCCTTTCGTCTTTAAGAATGGAGTTCTTTTCTTAACTTGCATAGAGTTTAGCATATTTATGCGTTAATGTCAATAATTATTCATAAACTTTTTGGGAATTTTCTTTTTAATCTTATTTCGAAATGTCCTGTAGTCGTAATATGCTCGACAGTTACTATATATTTCCTGCTTCCTCATTGAAAATGAGGCATTTAATAATATGCATAAAAAAACAGCAGACCATGAGTCTGCTGTTTTTTGAATTCTTATTTTCCTGCCTTTTCAATGGCAATCCTGCTGTATTCATCCACCCATTTGTCAAACTGCCCGGATTCTGTATCCTGTTTAATCACATCGTTAATTATTTTCAGCACATCATCATTCCCCTTCTGGAGAGCTACGGCAGATACCTTCTTGGCACCATCAAACTGTACATCAGCCAGGGCCAGGTCATCATTGTATACCAGATACTGCTTCGATACAACTCCTTCAAGCACGATGCCATCCAGTTTGCCGTTCTTCAGCTGAAGCACGGCATCAGGCACGCTGGAAAGGCCAATAGCCGTAGCTCCTTCCACCTTCTGGGCTGTAGCTTCCTGGGTGGTGGATTTCTCTGCACCAAGGACCTTGCCTTTTAAGTCTGCCAGCGTTTTAAATGTATGCTGGTCTTCTTTTCTTACCAAAAGCTTCTGCTCCGTAGGAAGATAGAGGTCTGAGAAGGCCATGGCTTTTTCCCTCTCCGGTGTAGGAGATACACCACCTACCGCAATATCCACCTTGCCTGCAGTAACAGAGGACAGGAGGGCTGAGAAACTCATATCCTGTACTTCCATAGGAACACCCAGTTTATCGGCAATCTGTTTACACATTTCCATATCAAGGCCGATGACCTTTTTATCCGGAGACTCTGCATCTACAAATACATAGGGCGGATAACCGGAGGACGTGCCTACAATCAGCTTTCCTCTCTGTTTGATCGTCTGCATAAGTTTGCTCTGGGACGAACCGGAAGCAGCACTGCTTTTGGAGGTAGAAGAATCTCCGCAGCCGGCAGAAATCATGGCAGCTGTCAAAGCCGTTCCTAAAAGTATGACTTTCATGGTCTTATTCATAACAGATTTCCTCCTTCAGGAAAAAGGCAGTTACTTGGACTGCGCGTTGGCCACCGCTTTCTTTGTCATTTCATCCACCCATTGATCTATGTTTCCATTGTCCTGGTTTTCCTTTATGACCTCATTAATCACAGCCACCACATCATCGCTCCCCTTAGGTACTGCCACAGCAGAACCTCCACTGTATTTGTCAAAATAAATATTCGTAGGCGCCAGGTCATCATTGGTGACCAAATACTGTCCACCTACTATATTCTGCACCGGTGCAGCATCCACCTTTCCCTGTTTCAATTCCAGCAGAGCATCAGGCACCTTGGCCAGGGCCACGATCTGGGCATTCGGAATCTGCTCTGAAGCCAGTTTTTCCTGAATCGTGGATTTCTGCACTGCAATCTTCTTGCCGGAAAAATCTGCCAGTGATTTATACTTTCCCTCATCCTCCCTGCGAATAAGAAGGGTCTGCTTTCCTTCCAGATAGTTATGAGAAAAATCAACAGTCTTCTTCCTTTCATCAGTGGGATTAATGGCAGAAATAGCTATATCTACCTTCCCTGTAGTAATGGAAGAAAGAAGGGACTGGAAGGTCATATCCTGCACCTCCAGCTTTACCCCCAGCTTCTGCGCCACCGCTTCCGCCAGCTTCATGTCGATACCATCAATCTTCTTCTGATCCTTTACAGAGGTATCCAGAAATTCATAAGGCGGAAATCCGGAAGCTGTGCCTACTACCAGTTTACCATCCTTTTTGATTTTCTGCATGAGCGCACTTTGTGATGAATTTCCTGCCGAAGACTTCGCAGGCTGGGAACTCCCACAGCCCCCTGCCATTACCATACCTGCCGCTGCCAGTGCTATAATCGCTGCTTTCATCATTTTCTTCATATGCCTTTCCTCCTGTAACGATGATTTATTTTTTATAAATATACATCCTTATGTATTAAAATGCAAGAGGAAAAATTTTATCTTTCCGATTTCTGAAGTGTGTTTCATACCGGCAGGAATCCGTTTACAAGTGTTTTCATTTTATAAAACACCGGCATGATTCCTGCAGCAAAAAAGCGAACCGGTTTCCCGATTCGCTTTTTTCTTACCTTCTGTCATTTCTATTTTTTTCGTAAAGCACCAGAAGACCTTTCAGCGTAAGCATAGGATCTACTACATCAATGGTTTTGGAAGACTTGGCTATCAGAGTAGCCAGACCGCCGGTAGCAATGACTTTCACATTGGGCTCATTCAGTTCTTCCTTAATACGATTTACGATTTCATCAATCTGGCCTACAAAGCCGTAGTAAATGCCGGCCTGCATAGCAGATACAGTGTTGCGGCAGATAATTTTTGGCGTTTTCACCAGTTCAATACGAGGCAGCTTGGAGGCTCTCTGGAAGAGGGCTTCCATAGAAATACCGATGCCCGGCGCCACGGCGCCGCCCAGATAATTGCCCTTGGTATCAACCACGCAGAAAGTGGTAGCAGTGCCCATATCAATAATAATAAGGGGGCAGTCATATTCCGCAATAGCGGCTACAGCATTAACAATACGGTCGGCACCCAGTTCCTTTGGATTGTCATACAGGATATTAAGACCTGTCTTGATCCCAGGACCTACCATGATGGGTTTCGTGTGGAAATAGCGCTGGCTCATGGTTTCCAGAATCGGAATGATTGGCGGAACCACGGTGGAGATGATAATGTCTTCCACGTCCTTAAAGGCAAGTCCACTCAGCTGAAACAGCGTACCCAGAAGGGCTGCATACCCGTCAGCGGTCTGCAGGGTATCTGTAGCTACCCGCCAATGACGGATCAGTTTCCTTTCTTTGTATACACCGCATACAATATTCGTATTTCCCACATCAAAAGCAAGAAGCATGTGAATCTCCTCCGGAACCGGCGCCCCTATGACTTCTCAAATTCTATTCCATCAGCCATACATTGAGGTGCCTTTAAAATTTCATCAAGTGTATAATGCAACAAAGTTTCCATTCTGTCAAGGGAAATCATAACAAATAATAGATATTTTTACAGATAACCATATGAGTGGGCCTATTCATATATTTCAGGCTATAAAAGAAAGCGCCGCCCTAAAAGCAGCGCTTTCTATCCCCTTTATAAGGAATCTACTGATGAAGCAGCATATAAATATTTTAATATCAGTACTTATGTACGAATCAGTTCGTTTGGGAACTTCAATGTTCCATGGTAGGATAATAGCCTGCCTGATTCAAAGACTGGCGAATCCGGGTGCCGCAGATAACACCCAGAATGACTTTGATGAGGTCAAAAGCCACAAAGGGGAATACGGTAAGAGTCAATGCCGTCCACAGGGGCATTTCTTTTCCAAGGCCAAAGTGGAAATATCCCATGAACCAGACCGTTCCCAAAGCGTAGCAGCAAATGAGCCCCAGCACGGCAGAAGAAACCTGGCGGAGAAAATGACCCTTTTCTGCCAGACGGAAGCCGGATACCCAGGCCATAACCACAAATCCCAGATAATAGCCGCCTACAGGGGAGAAAAAGATGCCGGCACCAGCCTTGCCCATGGTAAGGATAGGAATGCCAAGAAGTCCCAGTAGAAGCCATACGCCGATAGAGATAGCCCCCCATTTCCTTCCCAGCACACCGCCTGCCAGGGCGCAGACAAAACTCTGCAAAGTAATGGGCACAGGTCCGATGGGGAACGTAAACTGCGACAGCACTGCCATGATGGCTGCAAATATAGCTGCACTGATAATATTGTGCATTTTTCCTTTTTCCATAGTTATCCTCTTCTCCTATTCCTATAACCGTCCGTGTATCAGACATGAAGAGAGAAATGCCCGGAACGGCTGAAACATAACTTCCAAACGCTCAAAGAAATGAAATTATCTTATCTCTTTGGAAGGGGCGCATCAATGGGACGAATAGATACGTCACCGGCAATGACTCGGGTTACGTGGGATCCTGTATCTACCAGAAGGCATCCATCCTTATCAATATCGACAGCCTTGCCTGTGTAGCTGTCATTTCCGAAAATGACCCGTACTTCCTGTCCCAGAGTAACAGAAAGGGTTTTCCAGTCTTCCAGCACCTTATCAAAACCTTCAGTCTGAGCAATATGATATTCCTTCTCCAGTTCTGCCAGAATGGCCGCCAGAAGATCTTTGCGGGATACGTCGATGCCTTCATTGAGGAAGGATGTGGAAGTCTCGCGGAAAGCCTCAGGAAATTCGCTTTTCTTCATGCCTGTATTGATACCGATACCCATGATAATATAATCAATTTTTTCCATGGATGCAGACATTTCTGTAAGAATACCTACCATCTTTTTGCCATGGTAAAGGATATCATTCGGCCATTTGATGCCGGCATCTTTCAGTCCCAGACGTCGGATGCCCCGGCATACGCCAATGGCAGCCAGAAGAGTACATTTGGATGCTTCCATGGGGAAGAACTTCGGCCGAAGGATAAGGGAAAACCAAATGCCTTTGGCAAAGGGGCTGTAGAATCCGCGGGTAAGCCGCCCATGACCGCCGGTCTGCTCCTCTGCCACCACAATGGTCCCTTCCTCCGCCCCTTCCCTGGCGATTTTCTTGGCTTCCTCGTTAGTGGAGCGGGTGGAAGACATGTACACCACATGACGTCCAAATGTTTCCGTATGGAGGGCACTGTCGATTTCCAACGGCGTCAACAGGTTGGGAGCATAAATGAGCCGATATCCTTTTCTTGTACTGGACTCAAAAATATAACCCCTCTCCTTTAGTACTTTGATATGCTTCCAGATGGCTGTACGGGAAACGTGGAGATCTTTGGAAATCTGTTCTCCTGAAACAAATTCCCCATTCGCCTTCCTGAAGTAATCCAGGATTTCATTTCGCATAAAAGCGCCTCCTATGATAAACCGCAGCAGGATGTTAGAAAAAGCGGTCATTTAAACTGCTCTTTCTGTAATGCCTTGGAACAATACTTCCTTAACTCTTTTCCTATTATAGCCAGTTGTAAACCATTCGTCAACCTACATATATTATTGTATTGACATTATGGAATGAAAAGTTTCCTATTCGGCTTGACACTATGGTGCTTCTTACCGGGAGGAAACTATTCGTGTAAAGTTTCCTGTTCGGCTTGACGCTGCGGTGCTTCTTACCGGCAGGAAACTATTCGCAAAAAGTTTCCTATCCGGCTTGACACTGCGGTGCTTCTTACCGGCAGGAAACTATTCGCAAAAAGTTTCCTATCCGACATGACACTACAGTGTTTCTTACCGGCAGGAAACTATTCGCCTACAGTGTTCCATCCGGCTTGACCCATTCGCCATTCATCGCAGCAGGAAGCCAAAAAGGCCGGCGGACAGGGCCGCCGGCTTTTTCTCAAAGGATGTAGTTTGAAATATCGATATTTTCCCTGATTCTGCCCAGTTTCTCTCTTACATAGTCACTGTCTACCACCATTTCCTTTTCTTCCATATCCGGAGCAGCAAAGGACAGGTCCTCCAGCACTCTCTCCAGTATGGTGTAAAGCCTTCTGGCACCAATGTCTTCTGTTTCCAAATTAACCTCCGAGGCAATTTCTGCAATGGTATCCAGTGCATCTTCTGCAAAGGTTACATGAAGGCCTTCCGTATCCAAAAGGGCGGTATACTGACGAATCAGGGCCTGCCGAGGTTCTGTCAGGATTTTCCGAAGATCCTCTTTTGTAAGGCTTGAAAGCTCTACGCGGATAGGGAAACGGCCCTGCAGTTCCGGAATCAGGTCACTGGGTTTGGATACGTGGAACGCACCGGCCGCCATGAAAAGAATATGGTCTGTTTTCACCTGGCCATACTTCGTTTTCACCGTAGCCCCTTCCACAATCGGAAGGATATCGCGCTGCACCCCTTCCCGTGATACATCAGGGCCGCCGGAAGCACCGGTTCTGCCGGCAATCTTATCAATTTCATCAATAAAGATAATGCCTCTTTCTTCCGCATAATGGATGGCCCTGTCCTTCACCACTTCCATATCCACCATTTCATCGGCTGCCTCTTCTGTCAGAATTTTCTTTGCTTCCCGAACGGTAACCTTCTTTTTCTTCATCTTCTTGGGCATCATACCGGCAATCATGACGGAAATCTGGTTTGCCTGCTCATTATCCGACTGGGGCGCATTGCCTTTGTCTTCCACCTTGATCTCAATCTGCCGGTCATCCAGCTCGCCACTTCGGATTCTTTCCACCAGTTCTTTGCGCCGCTGTTTTTCTTCCTGATTTTCCGGCTTATCGGCCTGCTTTTCACCAAAAATAATATCCATGGGGCTTCGGGTCTCCGGCTTTTTAGAAGGCCACAGAACTTCGGCAATGCGATGCAGCGCTTCTTCCTCCGCGTCCCTGCCGTGGCGGGCGGATTCCTCTTTCTTCACAAGACGCACCGCTTCTTCCACCAGGTCCCGCACCATGGACTCTACGTCCCTTCCCACGTAACCTACTTCGGTGTACTTGGTGGCTTCCACCTTCACAAAAGGTGCATGAGTCAGGGAGGCAATCCTCCGGGCAATTTCTGTCTTGCCTACGCCGGTGGGGCCAATGAGAAGAATATTCTTGGGGCTGATTTCCCTGGAAATATCCGGTGGCAGCTGTCCTGCCCGCCAGCGGTTCCGAAGAGCCACTGCCACCGCCCGTTTGGCATCCTTCTGCCCGATAATGTACTGGTCCAGGTATTCTACAATCTTACGGGGTGTTAATTCTTCCATCAGATTTCCTCCACAATAACATTATGATTGGTGTATACGCAGATATCTGCTGCAATATGAAGTGATTTTTCCGCTATTTCACGGGCAGAAAGATCCGTATTCTGTGACAGTGCACGGGCTGCCGAGAGGGCATAGTTGCCGCCGCTTCCAATGGCCAGAATACCATCATCCGGCTCAATCACTTCTCCGCTGCCGGAGACAAGGAAAAGATGCTCTCCATCGGTGAGAATCAAAAGGGCCTCCAGTTTCTGGAGCACCCGGTCACTGCGCCAGTCCTTGGCAAATTCCACGGCCGCCCGCACCAGATTGCCATTGCAGTCTCGAAGTTTGGCTTCAAATTTATCAAAAAGAGAAAAGGCATCTGCCACGGAACCGGCAAATCCTGCAATAATCTTCCCATGATACAGCCGCCGCACTTTCCGGGCCGTATTCTTCATAATCACCGCATTTCCCATGGTGACCTGCCCGTCACCGGCCATGGCTGTATGGCCGTCCTTCTTCACCGCCAGTATGGTTGTCGCTGTAAACATAACTCCTCCTTCTATTTGAATGCTATAAAAACACCGCCTTTCGGCAGTTCTCCATTTCTACTTATATTATACGTTACAGAGAAAACAATGGGTAGAGGAAAGCGCCCGGCGGATTCAAAAGTTCCAATGGGCCCGGCATTGATGCTCCTAAAAGGGATCCATTTCTATAAACAGCATTTCCAGCCTGACCCTGGTATACGGGGTTATAAAGAAAAATGGGAATCCCTGAGAAATCTATTCTGCCTCCCATCTTGCAATCTTTCACTATCGCCGTTATCATGAGGAGTAACAGAACAATTGAGAAAAGGATGGGACCATGATGGATACCAATATAAAACAGCTCAGGGATCCGGAGGAAATCCGGCAGCACATCCGGAACATTTATAAGAAAAACCGGTTCATGGAAGATTATTTCCATATCCACATTGATGAAATTCACTGCGGCAGTGTCACAGTCAGTCTGAAGACAGACCCACTGAAGCACAACAATCACAGGGGCCGCCTCCATGGCGGTGTGCTGGCTGCCCTGGCCGATTCTGTCACCGGTGTCACCAGTGCATCCGTAGGAGCTTCTGTGGTTACTGTAGCCATGACCATGAATTTCATCCGTACTGCCAAACCGGGAGAAACCATCCGTGTCACCAGCCATATCACTCACAACGGTCACTCCACCATTGTCATAGAAGCGGATATGTTTGACGAAGAGGATCATCTCATGTCTAATATACTGGCCACCATGATGGTGGTGGACCGGTTCACAGAAATACCGCGGCGCTGGAATGGTTGACCGGAACTGCCGCTTTGCATCTCTGATACAAAACAGCGGCAGTTTCACTGTATTTTTCCCCTTTTATTCCAAACAGGAAAATGAAACTATCCTTTAGCAGAAAAATAAGACATTTCCATATAGAGTTCAAGAGTCATTGGCAGTCGCCAGGCGCAGCCTGCATACTGGCAGTTCCGGGCACCTTCCACCATGAATCCTGCTTTACAGGCTTTCCCTGGTATGACTTGAAACCTTCAGTGGATATCACTGGCTTCGTCAAAGATATCGGCTCCAGCAGGAAGGCAGTTTCTTTCCTTCATAACTTCCAACCCCAAACAAAAACTCTCCCCAGTTCGGGAGAGTTTTTGTTTGGGACCGCCCCATTTCCAGGCAGCTCCTTTTATGAAGTTTCTAAAAGATCAGATTTTGGAAAGTGCCTGTTCCACATCTTCCAGAAGATCGTCAATATTTTCAATGCCCACAGAAATACGGACAGTGCCGGGAGTAATGCCGGCTGCACGCTGGGCTTCTTCATCCAGCTGCTGATGGGTGGTGGAAGCAGGATGTACCACCAGGGACTTGGAATCCCCTACATTGGCCAGGTCCGAGAAAATATCCAGGTTATCGATAAAGTCTCTGGCTGCCTTGAATCCGTCCTTCAGCTCAATGGAGAAGATAGAGCCTGCGCCTTTGGGCAGGTATTTCAGCTGGAGCTTATGATAAGGAGAGGATTCGAGGCCCGGGTAGTTAACCTTGGCTACCTTCGGATGTTTTTCCAAAAATTCTGCCAGTTTCTGGGCATTGGACACATGACGTTCTACGCGGAGAGACAGGGTTTCCAATCCCTGGATAAAGAACCAGGCAGAGATGGGGGAAATGGCTGCACCTGTATCACGAAGAACCTTGGCACGGATGCGGGTTACAAATCCTGCGCCTGGTACATCGGTAGCAAAGTTGATACCATGATAGGAAGCATCGGGGTTAGCAAAGTGAGGATATCTTTCCGGCTGATTCCAGTCGAACTGTCCGTTTTCGATAATAGCACCGCCCAGGGTAGTTCCATGACCACCAATAAATTTAGTGGTCGAATGAATAACTACATCAAGGCCATGTTCCAATGGCCGGAAGAGGTAGGGGGTGGCAAAAGTATTGTCAATAAGCACCGGCAGATGATGGGCATGAGCAATGTCGCGGATTGCATCAAAATCAGGAATATTGATAGCCGGGTTGCCCAAAGTTTCTATGTATACAGCCTTTGTTCTATCGGTGATAGCCGCTTCAATTTCTTCCGGATGATCAGGATTTACGAATTTGGTATGAATACCCAGCTGGGGAAGTGTATCGGTGAAAAGTTCATAGGTACCGCCATAAAGAGTGGATGCAGAAACGATTTCATCACCGGCACCGGCAATATTAAGGATAGAATAGGTCACTGCCGCAGCACCGCTGGCCACTGCCAGGCCTGCAGTGCCTCCTTCCAGGGCAGTCAGTCTCTTTTCCAGTACATCCTGGGTCGGGTTGGTAAGACGGCCATAAATAAAGCCCGGTTTACGAAGGGCAAAGAGATCTTCCCCTTCCTGCGCATCGTGGAATACATAGGAAGTGGTCTGATAAATAGGAACAGCCCTGGCTCCTGTGGTGGGATCCGGTACCTGTCCTGCATGCTGCTGAAGAGTTTCAAAACGATATTTTTTGTCTGCCATAATAATTGCCTCCGTATTTTGTATTAAGGAAGCACTGATTAATTCATAGAGTTTTCTTTTATAAGAATTTTTATGCACTGTTTCGTCATGGGCTTCCTTAAATAGCTCGCTATTCGCGTCAGCCCATTCCTCACATTGCATAAAAATTCAAGAATAAAAGCAAACAATGATTTAATCAGCGCTTCCTTAAGTAAAGTTAAATGCTGATTTCTCTATCATGCTGCACATTCGACATCGTATCCCTGCCATATCCTATTCCTCCTCTTTTCAGGAATTTTTCAGGAAATTTTCCTGTCCGGACTCTGCCGTGAAGGTACGTTCCTGTACCCCTGCGCTGTATCGGGCGTCTCCCGGATATGTACACACGGTCTCTCAGAAAAGACGGTTAATAAATAAAAAAACTCCCGTCCTTACCAGGACGAGAGACTCGTGTTTCCACCTAATATTTCCGCCTATGTCTCCATAGACAGCTCATGAAGTACTTGGTCATGCCGCATACCCGCGCTCTATATCGGGAGTTCCCGGGAAGGCCTACTATATCTTTCGGCCCGCCAAACTCAGAAATGCACTTCACGTCCCTATCCATATCCGCTTCCACTCTCCGGACTCGCTTTGCTGTATTCAGGACCCTACTCTTTTCTTCCTCGTTTGAAGTTGAATTAACTTTACCATGAGATTTTCATTTTGTCAAGAATAAATGGGGCCTTAGGAAAGATTATTTTATGATGACTTTTCGTCTGCTTCTTTCACTGCTTCAATGAACGCCTGGATTTTGACAGGATCTTTTCCTTTTTTATCATCATATTCTACACCGGAAGATACATCCACCATCCAGGGATGCACCTGCCTGATGGCTTCTCCTACATTGCAAGGATGAAGGCCTCCTGCCAGTATGAATTTTCTTCCTTCTGCAGGAATCTGCTCCAGACAAGACCAGTCAAAGGATTTGCCGCTGCCCGGTGCTGCCGCATCAAAAAGATAGGCAAAAATCCGGGGATAGGACTCCATCACAGGCACCCTACCCTTCACATTCACAGCACGGATGATGGGGATATCCGCTTCTTCGGGGATTTCCTCTGCCAGATGTCCATGAATCTGCAGCACATCAAAACCTGCCTCTTCTATGAGTTTCACCTGCTCCAGAGTAGGAGAGACAGTCACCGCGGTTTTTTTGATTTCGGGCGGCAGAGCCCTCATGATTTCCCTTGCCTTTTCTATGGTGATATTCCGCCTGCTCTTTGGATAGAAGAGCACCATACCTGCATAGTCCACCTGATCAGGAGGCAGAAAGGCTGCTTCCTCCGGTGAGGTAAGGCCGCATATTTTAATCCTTGTTCTCATAAAGCCTCCTACCAGGCTACACCGGTGGTAATATTAATCTTCATAGACTCCAGAGACATGCCGGTGGTATATTCGATTTCCCGCTGCACCTTATCTCTCATGGTGTGAATCACGTCCCGGATTTCCTGAGGCGTACCTGTGCGGACCGTTACATCCAGATAAAGAATAAGACCATTCACCTGGCTCTCGCTTTTTTTACTCCGCACATGGCGGATTTTAATCCTCTTAAGTCCTCCGGCAGCATAATTAACCAGACTTTCTATGACTTTGTCCGAAAAGGTAAGCTTTCCGTAATAACTGAATACAGGACGCACCACGGACCTTTCATTCCATTCGCTGAACCGTTTCGACTCTTTTTTCCTGTTTCTCAGGAAGCGGAGGGGATCCACCATATACCCTTTAAAATAGGGCTTCAGTTCCATGGTAGGCACAGGGATGACATGCTTTCCTTCCTTATGCCTGGCTTCGCTGGCTTTCAGCATATCTTCCGGTTTAGCCACATCTTCAATGCGGATGTACTTGGCCGGCATAGGGAGATCCAGAGCCTTGGCAATGGTAACCACCATACGATCCGATGTGCCCAGGATAAGCACCCGTTTGGGGTTGATTTTTTGGAGGGCCGCCCGCACTTCATCCCTCTGCTCTTTATCCCAGAAAATGGCTCTACGCACTGCTTTAAGACGACTTTCTTCCCTCTTGGCCGATTTCCCTGCCACAATGCGGCTGTGATAGATAAGAATGCCGTCGTCAATAATACAGGACGCCTTATTTTCATAAGCAATCACCAGCGCCCTATCACTCTTCCCTGTACCCGGCGGCCCGTAAAATCCGATTACTTCCATAGCCCTGCTCCTTTCATCATTTCTTTTTCCCATTATACCATGGAGATATAGAAAAAAGGCAGGTTCCCCTGCCCTTCTGAACTATCACTGCACTCTACAGCCCAATCCCACTTTCGGGACATGAATGAAATGCCAATTATGCTTCCCCTACAATCTGTACTTCCGTATGGAGATCCACGCCATATTCCGCTTTAACCTTCTTCTGCACTTCATGGATGAGGGACAGCATATCCTCGCAGCTGGCGTGGCCGTTATTAATGAGGAACCCTGCATGTTTCTCGCTAACCGCTGCATCTCCCACAGCAAAACCTTTGAGGCCCAGCTCTTCAATCATCTGTCCCACGAAGTGACCGTCAGGCCGTTTGAAAGTACTTCCGGCGCTCCGCTTCTCCAAAGGCTGCTTCGTCCTTCTTCGGTTGTTCAAATCGTCCATAAGCGCCTTGATATCTTTTTTATTTCCCGGCTTCAGGGACAACGTTATATCTACAATCACTTCCCCATTTTCCATGAAGAGGCTGTGTCTGTAGGAATAGCGGATATCACGGCTGTCGTAGGTAATGAGGTCCCCTTTCCGATCGCAGGTGGTAGCAGAGACGATGATTTTTGACATTTCTCCGCCATAGGCACCGGCGTTCATATAAGCTGCACCGCCGATAGTTCCAGGGATACCGCTGGCAAATTCCATGCCCGACAGTCCACTGTCATAGGCTGCCCGCGCTGCCTGGGCCGTAGATACACCGCTGGACACCTTCAGAAGATTGTCATTCTGTTCGATTTTCTGCAGTCTGCCGGTAAAAATCACCACGCCCCGAATACCTTTGTCACGGACAAGGAGATTGGCACCTCCACCTAGCACAAAAACAGGCATGCCATACTTATAAGCCAGCCTGGTCACAATGCAGAGTTCTTCAGCTGTTTTTGGAATCAGAAAACAGTCTGCCGGGCCGCCAATGCCGAAAGTGGTATGGCGGCTCATTGGTTCATTGATTTTAATCTGGTTTTCGCCAAGAACCGTGGCAAAAACGTCAGCATATGTATTATTCATAGATCTTCTCTTTCCTATTGAATTAGTCACTCATATTATTATAAATTTGACTATCATGACAGTCAATGGAATTTATGAAATACTTTGATTGTGACCTCAGACCGTGATCCTGCATGAAGAGAGACCGTATCATTCTTTTCCTCCATAAAAAAATCCGCAGACCCAGGTCTGCGGATTTTTCCAGGTTGTCATATTTTGCGGTAATTATTTCTTTTCTACCAGTTTCAGGTCAACAGCAATATTCTTGTCTACGTTTTCACCTTTAGCCAGTTTGAGTGCGGTTTCTACGCCGATTTCACCCATCTTGTCAGGCTGCTGGGCAATGGTAGCTGCCATGGAACCATCGTTGACTGCCTTGATGCCGTCATCGGTGCCATCGAAGCCGATGATGAAAATCTGCTTGTTAGCAGCTTTAGCAGCACTTACAGCGCCGAGAGCCATTTCATCGTTCTGTGCGAAAATAGCCTTTACATCAGGATTAGCCTGGAGAATGTTTTCAGAAACGGTGAGGCCTTTGGAACGGTCGAAATCTGCGCTCTGTTTAGCCAGAACCTTAAGTTTGTTGTCAGCGATATTATGGAAGCCCTGTCCTCTTTCGCGAGTAGCAGATGCACCGGGAATGCCTTCCAGTTCAGCCACCGGTGTACCTTCGCCCAGTTTGGAAACGATATATTCAGCTGCCATTTCGCCGCCTTTTACGTTGTTGGAAGCGATGTGAGCTGCTACTTCACCTTTATCAGCGGAGCGGTCAATGGTAATAACAGGAATCTTTGCCTTGTTGGCTGCCAGAACGGAGTTGGAAATAGCTGCAGAGTCTACCGGGTTTACGATGAGGACAGAGATATTTCCCTGGAGCAGGTCGGCAATATCATTGGACTGCTTAGCCGGGTCATTCTGGGCATCTACGATTTTCACATTTACGCCTGCTTTGTCAGCTGCAGCTTTTACGCTGTTAGCCATAGTAACAAAGAAGGGATTATTCTGGGTGGAAACAGAGAAACCAATGGTGACTTTCTTGGAACCGGAAGCTGCACCGTCAGCTTTCTTGTCAGAAGAGCCGCAGCCTGCTGCGGAAATGAGAGCTGCGCCGATAAGAGCAGCCAATGCGATTTTCTTTAACAACTTGTTTTCCTCCTTAATTTTTCTTGCGGTCCATAAGCACTGCGAGTAAAATGACAACACCTTTGACAACCTGCTGATAGAAGCTGGAAACATTTAATATATTAAGACCATTATTCAGGGTACCAATAATTAATGCACCGATAAGGGTACCGGAAATACGGCCTTTACCGCCGGCAAGAGATGTGCCGCCTAAAACGACAGCTGCAATGGCGTCCAGTTCATAGCCCATACCGGCTGTAGGCTGGGCACTGTTCAGGCGGGCAGTAAGGATTGCACCGGCCAAAGCGCAGAGGCATCCGGTCAATGCATAGGCAAAAATCTTGATCCTGTCGATTTTAATACCGGAAATATAGGATACCTTTTCATTACCACCTACAGCATAGGTCTGACGGCCAAGGGGCGTTTTTTTCAGAATGAAGAAAAGAATAAAGAATGCAATAAGCATGATAATAGCCGGTACAGGAATATCAAGGATAAATCCCTGACCGAAACCGGTGAAAATGGGGTCATCGGAAAGGCCGGAAATCGGGTTGCCGTTTGTATACACCAGGGTAGCGCCACGGTAAATCGTCATGGTAGCCAAAGTGGCAATGAAAGGTGCCACCTTGCCATAGGAAATGATCACACCATTCACAGTTCCCAGAAGGATGCCGATTACAGCAGAAAGGACAATGGCCAGTTCCGGATTGGTGCCCTTGGTAATCATGCTGGCCATCAGGGCACTGGAAAGAGCAAGAATACTGCCTACGGACAGGTCGATACCGCCGGTGAGGATGACGAAGGTCATACCAAAGGCGATCAAAGCGTTAATGGAAATCTGGCGGGCCAGATTTTTCAAGTTGGACGGATCAATGAAGCTGTCATTCAATACGGAAATGACAACAAAGAGAAGGACAAGACCGATGAGCGGCCCCATTTCCCTGATTATATTTTTTACTTTTGCGGAACTCATGCTTTTACTCTCCTCCGGTTGCAAGTGTCATAATGCGTGTCTGGGTGGCATCTTTATGCTCAACGATGCCTGCGGCTCTGCCTTCATGAATAACAAGAATACGGTCGCTCATGCCGATAACTTCGGGCAATTCAGAAGAAACCATGATAATGGATACCCCCCTGGCGGTAAGTTCATTCATCAGGTCGTAAATATCTTTCTTTGCGCCGATATCGATTCCTCTGGTAGGTTCATCCAGAATCAGAAGCTTGGGATGCATGCCTACCCATTTAGCGATAACCACTTTCTGCTGGTTGCCGCCGGAAAGAGTGCTGGCCGGAAGATTAATATCCTGCGCTTTGACTCCCAGGCGTTTGGAAAGCTCACTGGAGAAATCAAACTCTTTCTTATCGTTAATCACATGACTCTGGGCCAGCCTCTCTTCGCTGGGGAGTGCAATGTTTCTTTCAATGGAGAAGTCAAGAATAAGGCCTTCAGTTTTTCGGTTTTCTGTAATGAAGCCGAAACCCTGGCGGATGGCATCTCTAGGATTTTTGATATGGATTTCTTTGCCCTCAAAATACAGCTTTCCCGATTCATGGGGATCCACGCCAAAGATAGCACGCATGATTTCCGTGCGTCCAGCCCCCATAAGGCCTGCTACCCCCAGGATTTCCCCTTTCCTCAGGTTGAAGGAAATATCCCGGAACACGCCGGGCTGGGTAAACCCTTCCACGCGGAAAATCTCATCCCCCGGTACATTGGTGCGGGCCGGATAGTATTCGCTCATCACGCGGCCTACCATATCCCCTACGATCTGGTCCATGTTTGTTTCTTCCGTAGGGCGGGAGCTGATGGTCTGGCCATCCCGCATGACGGTAATGGTGTCGCAGTTGGCAAACACTTCTTCCATGCGGTGGGAAATATAAATGATGGATACCCCTTTGTTTTTCAGCTTTTTCATTACTTCAAAAAGGCGGTCCGTTTCCCTTTCCGTCAGGGCAGCGGTAGGTTCATCCATGATGACAGTCTTGGCATCCAGCATAAGGCTTCTGGTGATTTCCGTCATCTGCTGCTGGCCTACAGAGCATTCCCCCGCGATTTCATCAAGCGGCAGATCAATGCCGATTTCCTGACATTTCGCTTCGGCCATTTCACGCATTTTTTTGAAATCAATGGTACCAAACCTTGTTTTCGGCTGGTTCATAAGGAATAGATTTTCCAATACCGACAGGTTCGGCCAAATGTTCAGTTCCTGGTGGATAAAAGCAATGCCATGCTCTTCGGCATCTTTATTATTCTTAAAGGTAACTTCCTTTCCGTCCACCATAATGGTGCCGGCATCTGCCCTGTGAATCCCGGTAAGAATGTTCATAAGGGTGGATTTGCCTGCCCCATTCTCCCCCATCAGCGCATGTACTTCGCCGGGACGGACATGAAGATTGACCCCGCCCAGGACCTTGTTGGCGCCAAAGGATTTGCAGATGCCTATCATATTAATATCCATGTACTTTCAGATACCTCTCTTAGAAGATGACTCCGGACTGGAGAATCACATTGGAGAAAGGAGTGATTTCGCCGGTCCTGATGACCGCTTTACAGTCTTTTTCCCAAGCTTTCAGTTCCTCATGGCTTTCCAGCATCACCCACTCCACTTCGCTTTCAGGAAATACTTCCTGCAGCGCTTTCCACTGGGCGGGATTCTGAATCTTCGTTTCCGGTGCCAGGTAAATTTTTTCAATCTGCATATATTTTGCCATTTCTTTGATGACTTCAATGAATGGCGGCTCCCCAAGACGAAGAGCCAAATCAATCTTCTGAACCCCTGCCGGAACCGGAAGGCCGCAATCACCTACACAGATTTTATCCGTATGGCCCAGGTCGGCCAGAACTTTTGCAATGCTGCTGTTAAGGATTCCTACTTTTTGCATGAGAGCATTTCCTCCACTTCATTTCGCCAGGGCATTCCTCCCTGGGCACCAATCTTCCCAACCGAAAGAGCTGCTGCTGCATTGGCAAAACGGATAGCCTCCCTGATGGAAAGTCCTTCTGCCCTGCCAGCAGCAAAGGCACCGTTGAACGTATCACCGGCGCCTGTAGTATCTACGACAGGTACATGGAAACCGGGTACATGGACCACTTCGTTTCCTTCTCCATAAAGAACCCCTTCGCTTCCCACGGTCATAATCACTTTTCCTGCATGAGACTTCACGATTTCATCCCTGTCCATGCCCTGGAACATAAGGGCGGCCTCATGTTCATTAGGCGTAATATAGGTCACCTTGTCTATCCATTCCTTCGGAATGTCCATATAGGGCGCCGGATTCAGCATGACCGGCACCTTTTCCTCATAGCAGCGGTCAATAATGTAGCCAATAGTGTCCATAGGAATTTCATGCTGCAGCATAACCAGGTCAGAGGTGGCGATGATGTCGAAAGCTTCATCCACCACCTTGGGGCTCACTCTGTCATTGGCTCCTTTGAGAACAATAATGCTGTTGTCTCCTTCCGCCAGAATGATATGAGCCGTACCTGTATCCACTCCGTCCAGTACCGATACATAGTCCGTTTTCACGCCGCTTTTCTTCAAAGCATCCAGCATGAGGCTGCCATAGGCATCGCGGCCTACGCAGCCCACCATGTAGACTTCCTCGCCCAGCCGGGCAGCTGCCACGGCCTGGTTGGCACCTTTGCCGCCGGGAGAAACAATCAGACGTTTCCCCATCACCGTTTCACCAGCTAAAGGCCTTCTGTCTGCTTCCACCGTGAGATCCATATTGCAGCTTCCGATTACAGAAATGTGCCCCATATAACCTCCCAATTGTATATTCACAAGTATATACTTTTCAAAACCAACTCAAAGTCAACGCTATTATTTTACCACACCAATGCTGGAGATTAAAGGAGAAAGGTAAAAGAAACTTGTGAAAATTTAAAACAGTCCCCTACCTTTCCCATTTTACCATCTATCCTTATTATACTGAAAATAAAAGAATTCGTTAAGGATGGAAGTATTGATTTGCGGTCTGATGAAATAAAGCAAAAAGCAGGGTTTGAAACCCCGCTTATGCATGTATTAATTACCGGTCTACATGGGTCATGTCTTTAGGAACAACCCACTGATCATATTCTTCCGGTTTCACGTAACCCAGAGCAAGTGCCGCTTCCCGAAGGGAGCTGTTGTCTTTAAAAGCCTTTTTTGCAATTTCCGCCGATTTTTCATAGCCGATATGAGGCGACAGGGCAGTAACCAGCATCAAAGATTTCTCCACCAGTTCTTCCATTCTCTCTTTATTGACCTTAATACCCCAAGCACAGTGGATATCAAAGGAATGAATAGCGGCTCCCAGAAGTTTCACTGATTCGATGAAGCTGTCTGCCATAACCGGTGCATATACGTTCAGTTCAAACCTTCCCTGTGAGGAAGCCATGGAAATGACCGACTGGTTGCCGTGCACCCGGCAGGCCACCATGGTAAGAGCTTCGCACTGGGTAGGATTGACCTTGCCCGGCATGATGGAAGAGCCCGGTTCATTGGCAGGAATTGTCAATTCGCCAAGGCCTGCCCTTGGGCCGCCGGCCAGAAGACGGATATCATCGGCAAACTTCATGCAGTCTCCAGCCAGCGCATCCAGAGCGCCATGAGTAAAGACCATGTCATCCCGTCCCGTTAAAGCATAGAATTTATTAGCTGCCGAAGTAAAGGGAAAACCCGTTTCCTCGGAAATTGCCTTTGCCACTTTATCCCCGAAATCCTTCGGACTGTTAAGGCCTGTACCTACAGCTGTGCCGCCGATGGCAAGCTCATGGAGATATTTTTCTCCATCTTCAATCATGGACCTGGATTTCTTCAGCATTTCCACCCAACCCGATACTTCCTGACCAAAAGTGAGGGGTACCGCATCCTGCACATGGGTACGGCCGATTTTTACAGTGTGCATGTACTCTCTGCTCTTAGCTTCAAAAGTAGCGGTAAGATCATTTAAAGGCCCGTAAAGGTAATGATGAAGGGAATACACCGCTGCCACATGGAGAGCCGTAGGAAAAGTATCATTAGAAGACTGAGCCATATTGACATCATCATTGGGATGGACGCGGAGAGTGCTTCCTGCCTTTTCCAGCTTACGATTAGCAATATGAGCCACCACTTCATTCATATTCATGTTACTCTGGGTACCGGATCCGGTCTGGTAAACCACCAGCGGAAATTCACCCTCCCACTTTCCTGCCAGAATTTCGTCGCAGGCACTGCGGATGGCTTCTCCCTTTTCTGCAGCAAGAGCCCCTCTTTCCTCATTTACCTTGGCAGCGCATTTTTTTAGGATGGCAAAAGCACGAATAATCTCCTTCGGCATTACGTGGCCGATTTTGAAATTTTCAAAAGAACGCTGAGTCTGGGCACCCCACATATGATCTGCCGGAACGCGGACTTCGCCTAATGAATCATGTTCAATACGATATTCCATAGTGCTCTCCTTCATGAAAAAATTATCCACTGAGTTGTTGAAAAAAGGAAGGAAGCCGTCATGCCTGCTTCCATTTATTCATTGTAGCATGTTGCCTTTATGTAGAAAATTACCAACTTGGTATAGAAAAAAGCCAAATCATTGCATGGAAAGCATACAAGGTTTCTTCTGAAAGCCCCGGTTCAGAAAATCGAATTTCTTGAGGTTCTTACGCTTCATAGGCCTGCACATTCCGCGGAGAACTTGACAGCCGCCTTTAGGGAAGCACTGATTAATTCATAGAGTTTTCTTTTATAAGAATTTTTATGCACTGTTTCGTCATGGGCTTCCTTAAATAGCTCGCTATTCGCGTCAGCCCATTCCTCGCATTGCATAAAAATTCAAGAATAAAAGCAAACAATGATTTAATCAGCGCTTCCTTAGAACTCAATCCGGGAAGAAATTTCCCAGTGCAATCAGCCCGACTGCTGCCTTCTATTTTCCTCCTTCCACCTTTTTTACTGCATCCTCCAGATTCTCATTAAAATCAATCTTCCCAAAGCCGGAGGAACGGGGCAGTTTCAGTTTGAAATCCGAGAGAAGACAGAATTCTGCTTTTCCTTCCTTCATGCACACATCGAATACATGCCCTCCCTCTTTCCTGTCATCAGAAAGATAGTGGAAATGGTAACCCGGCATGTTAAGGCCACCCATGAAGGAGGGGCAGTAAAGTCCGATGAGAGTCCCTTCCGTATGTTCAAACTGGAATTCCACCTGGTCTTTTTTCATCACTTCATCCAGCCGGGCATAAGGCTTTTCCTGTGCTTTTTCGCTTCTAGCATATACTTTTTCAAAGGTCCCATGAATTCGTATACCATAAAAATAATTAGGACCCCAGTTCTTTATGAATCCGTCCGCTTTTTCACGCAGTTCATCCAGTGAAGAAATGTCTTTCATCGGAAGGGTTCTGTCTGTTTCAAAGAAGAACACATCGGCAAAAGGTACCTTCCAGCGGTCATCCGCTTCCTTCACTTCACCCCTGCCGTTCACCTGGTACACCCTGCCCCGGCACATGACAAGCTCGCCGTCCAAAGAGTCAAAGGTACCGATGCCGAAATCCCCCTGTCTTTTCAGTTCCTTTACTTCCACGGATCCTTCATAATGACCCAATACCAGGGACTGCAGAAGTGCTGCCTGGAAAAGGGTTCTGCTGTTTAAAGAGGAATTCATTTTTCCTGTCTCCTTTCCAAAGAGAATTGCCGGGAAAAATCCCGGCAATAACCAATGAAAATCATTCTAATGAATGGATAAAATCCATAATTTCCTTTTTCTTATCTTCCAAAAGTTTCCTGTCTCCTTTCGTTTCCATATTGAAACGAATCAGCGGTTCCGTATTGGAGGGGCGCAGATTGAAACGCCAGTTATCGTACTCTATACCTACGCCGTCAATCAGATCTACCCGGCTGGCACCTTTTCCATATTTTTCTTTCACCTGTTCCAGAATAAAATCACTGTTCTTCACGGTGAGGTTGATTTCACCACTGCAAGGGAACTCCTCTTCCATTTCCTCCACCAGCTCGCCCAGATGTTTTCCTTTTTCACTCATAATCTCTGCCACAATAAGCCAGGGGATCATGCCGGAATCGCAGTAGGAAAAATCGCGGAAGAAATGATGGGCGGAATTTTCTGCTCCGTAAATTCCGCTGACCCGGCGCATGGTTTCTTTCATGAAGGCATGACCGCCCTTAGATTCCACCGGTTTCCCGCCAAGTTCGTGACAGATTTTTTCCGTACACCAGAAGACCCGGGGATCATGGACAATCGTTTCTCCCTTATGGCGTTTGAGAAAATATTCTGCCAGAAGGCCTACCATGTAGTAGCCCTCTACAAAGTGTCCCTTTTCATCGATAAAGAAGCAGCGGTCAAAATCACCGTCCCAGGCAATACCCAGGTCCGCCTTTTCGGAAAGTACCGCATCCACAAGGGGTTTCCTGCATTCCTCCAGCATGGGATTAGGTACACCATGGGGGAAGGAGCCGTCAGGATCCATATACATTTCTGTGAAATGGAAAGGAAGATGCTTTTTTAATTCAGAAAAGGCAATATTGGCACAGCCATTTCCTGCATTCACCACAATATGAAAAGGTTTCATAGCCTTCACATCTACAAAACTCAGAAGAGAAGCTATGTAGTCGGAAAGGATTTCCTTATGAAATAAATTTCCCTTTTTACCGCATTCCGGAAAATTGCCGGAAAAAGCGAGCGCTTCGATATCCTTCAGGCCTGTATCGGCACTCACCGGAATTCCTTCCTCCCTTACAATTTTAATGCCATTGTAATCGGAAGGATTATGGCTGGCTGTAATCATGAAGCCCCCGTTCATGCCATAGTGGAAGGTACCGTAATACATCATTTCCGTGCCGCAGAGACCGATATCATATACATCGCTGCCGCCATCCATAAGTCCCCGGGCTGCCGCTTTGCTGATTTTTTTTGAACTGGGCCGAACGTCAAAGCCGATGCACATGGCTTTGGGATGGTACAGCGCCGCATAGGCACGGCCCACCCGGTAGGCCAGGTCTTCATTCACTTCATCCGGCACAATGCCACGAATATCATAGGCCTTAAATCCTTTATGAGACATCTGTAAAGGTTCCATTATTTATTTTCTCCCTTCTCCTTCAGACGGCCAAGCACGGTAAGATAACCATCAGCGCCATACTTAAGGCACCGCTTCACCCTGGAAATGGTGGCGGTACTGGCGCCGGTTTTCCTTTCAATCTGGTCATACTTCTCCCCGCTCTCCAGCATGCGGGCCACCTCCAGACGCTGGGACATATCACGGAGCTCATTTATGGTGCATAAATCTTCAAAGAATTCATAGCATTCATCCCTGGTCTTTAAGGAAAGGATGGCGTCAAACAATGTATCTGTCAGAGGATTGACAAGTCTCTGGTTTACACTCATAGGTATCCCTCTTTTCATTTCAGAAACCGGCTTTTCAGTCAGTTTTTTACTTTAGTATATTATAGCATTACAGGCTGACAGGTGCAAAGTGCAAGGCTGTCTCATGTAAAGCGACGGCCACCGGCAGCTCCCCAGACTGACCGCCATGACTTTTACGAATCTTATATCCCCTATTTACTATTTCTATTGACAAGACTTCTGAATCAGAGTACTATATTCTCAACCCTTGCATATAGGGTAAATACATATAGATTCATCATGAGTGGCGGAGGGACTGGCCCTTTGAAGCCACGGCAACCATTCTTTTAGAAACGGTGCCAATTCCAGCGGGTATATACTCGAAAGATGATGTGAAGCTGACTTTCATCTTTCGATGAAAGTTTTTTTATTAAAGGAGTTCCCAATGATTGAACTGAAGCATATAACCAAATTATATGGCAATTTCAAAGCACTGGACGACATCAACCTTTCTATTAAGGACGGAGAAATCTTCGGTATTGTCGGACAGTCCGGCGCAGGCAAATCTACATTGATTCGCTGCGTGAATATGCTCGAGCCTCCTACATCCGGTGAGGTCATAATTGATGGAAAGGACATGACGAAGCTGTCCAAAGCCCAGCTTCGGGAAGAAAGAAAGAAAATCGGCATGATTTTCCAGCATTTCAATCTTCTTTCCAACAGGACCGTAGCCGGCAATGTGGCATTTCCTCTGGAGCTGTCCCATGTGCCCAAGGCAGAACAAGCAAAGAGAATCAACGAAATTCTGGAACTGGTGGGCCTTACGGAATACAGGAATAAGTATCCTTCCCAGCTTTCCGGCGGCCAGAAGCAGCGTGTAGGTATTGCCAGGGCTATCGTTTCCAATCCTTCCGTCCTCCTTTCCGATGAAGCCACCAGTGCCCTGGACCCGGAAACGGTAAAATCCATTCTCCAGCTTCTGAAGGATATCAACAAAAAAATGGGCATTACCATTATCATGATTACTCACCAGATGGAAGTTATTAAAGAAATCGCCGAACAGGTGGCAGTCATTGAAAAGGGTAAAATTATCGAGCAGGGTTCCGTAGTAGACCTCTTCACCAATCCCCAGACCGAAACGCTGAAGAAGTTCGTAGGCTCCGTCATGTCCTCCGATGTACCGGAGCAGCTGTCCCACATGAATATTTCTAAAGTAAAGCAGAAGGACAGCGACCAGACCATTGTGAGCCTGAAATTCCGAGGCGATGTGGCCAACGAACCAATTATTGCCAATCTCATCAGAAAATACAATCTGGACGTAAGCATTCTTTACGGATCCATCGACTACATCCAGAACGTTTCCTTCGGCCGCCTTATCATCATGATCAATGGTCACGAAGAGGACATGAAAAAAGCCCTCGGCCATTTACAGTCTTTACCAATTACAAGTGAGGTAATCGGATATGTCCCCAGTGATAACTAATCTTCTTCTGAAAAGTCTGGCTGAAACGCTGTACATGCTTTCTGTTTCAGCTATCATTGCCGCTTTAATCGGCATTCCCCTGGGTATTCTTCTGGTGGTTACAGAAAAACATGGCATTCTTGCCTGCCCGGTATTGAATAAGCCTCTGGCTTTCATTATCAACCTCATCCGTTCCATTCCATTCATTATCCTCATGGTGGCCATCATCCCTTTCACCAGGCTGGTGGCAGGCACCTCCATCGGTACCACGGCAGCCATCGTCCCGCTGACCATCGCTGCCATCCCCTACACCGCCCGCATGGTGGAAACTTCCATCCGTGAAATCCCCTTCGGCCTCATTGAGGCAGCGGAATCCATGGGTGCTTCTCCCCTGCAGATTATCTGGAAAGTTCTCATTCCGGAAGCCCTCCCCTCAATCATTGAAAGCTTGACTGTAGTCATCGTATCCTTAATCGGTGCTTCCGCCATGGCCGGTACCATCGGCGGCGGCGGCCTCGGTGATCTGGCCATCCGTTACGGATACCAGCGCTTCCAGGCAGATGTAATGATTGCTACCATCATTGTCCTGGTTATTATCGTGCAGCTCCTCCAGTTCATTGGCAGCAACCTGGCCAAGAAAGCAGATAAGCGTTAAATCTGTATATAATGGGATTCAAACCCTTATATAATATTTCCAGATTTCATATAGAAACATGAAATCTAATTCAAAAGAGAAAGGAAGTCCTATTTATGTTAAAGAAGTTAGCTATTGCCAGCCTGTGCGCCCTCTCCGCAGCAGCATTCATCACCGGCTGCGGTTCCAGCCAGAAGCCGGCATCCTCTGCAGCAGCTTCTGCGCCTGCAGAAAAGAAAGAAATTACCGTAGGTGCTACTGCCGGTCCCCATGCAGAAGTGGTAGAAGCAGCTGCCAAAGAAGCCGAAAAGAATGGCCTCAAAGTGAATGTTAAAGAATTCTCCGACTACATCACCCCTGACCAGGCACTGGCAGATGGGGACCTGGATATCGTAGTATACCAGCACAAGCCATTCATGGGAAACTTTAACAAACAGCATGGCACCCACCTCACCGACATTGGCAGAGCCATCCTCATGCGTATGGGCATTTACTCCAATAAAGTAAAGAACGTAAAAGACCTTCCTGAGGGAGCAACCATTTCCATTCCTAATGATCCCACCAACGAAGGCCGCGGCCTCCAGCTGCTGGAAAAAGCGGGCGTTATTAAGCTGAAAGAGGGCGTAGGCATGAAAGCTACCCCTGCTGATGTAGTAGAAAACCCGAAGAACATTCAGTTTAAGGAAATCGAAGCTGCCCAGCTGCCAAGAAGCCTTGACGATGTGGATGCATCGGTTATCACCATGAACTATGTCATGAGTGCGGGCCTCTCCCCTGAAAAGCAGGGTATCTTCCTGGAAGATAAAGATACTCCGCTGGCAGTTATGATTATTGCGGTTCGTGAAAAGGATAAAGATCAGCCTGCCTATAAGAAATTCGTTCAGGCTTATCAGTCTGACGCTGTTAAGAAATTCATTGCTGAAAAATACAAAGGCACCATCGTTCCTGCCTGGGACTAATCGTCTGCTTAAACAAAAAGCTTTGGAAAAGTTTCCTTTTCCAAAGCTTTTTTATTGGGACAAATCAGATAAGACGGATGTCCAAGGCGCATCCAGTCGTCTATACGCTATCTCCTCCAGACCTTCTCCGCCAGGAGAGCCATTCTTTCATGGCCTTCCCTGTTGGGGTGGACACCATCGCTGTACCATTTTTGTTCCGGCGGAAAGGCTTTTGTAAAATCAAGGACCGGCAGATTCCACTCCTTAGCCAGTGAGCGAAGGAATTTTTGATATTCCTGAAGGTCCCTTTTATTCCTTTTAAAGGAGCCCGCTTCCTGCCATCCCGTTTCTACACTCATTTCCGTAAAGAGCGGAGGAATGCCAAGAGTCAGCGGAATCCTTCCTGCCAGCCTGCCCAAAGACTTTTCTACCATATTTTCCAAAACCACAAGGCGAAGGCCAAAGAGGATATCATTGGTACCACCCATGAAAAAATACCCCTCATCCTTCCGCACCCTGCCGGAAGCAGCAGAAAGTCTGTCCAGTATGTCGGAAGCCATAGAGCCTGAAAGTCCATGGTTATAAAGGGTAATCCCTTTCAGTGCATGATCTGCCAGAGCTACCCAGCCTTCACCGGGAAGAACACCATAGCCTTCAGTAAGACTGTCGCCGAAACAGTGAATCATAGAAATGTTCTGGTTCCATAAAGCACTCATGGTTATCACCTCATCCTGATTGTATCATAAGCCATGGGCCGCAGAAAAGGCAGAAAGCTCCATGGGCTGGATTCAGAAATAAAGAAGCAGGCCTCTCCTGCGGCGGAAGGCATAGAAGGGCTTTCCGTGAAAAAACAGTGAAATCTATGATTCATTGATTTTCTCTTGATTTCTTGTCTCTATTTTTATACAAAATATCATCCCGAAGGAGGCTTTTTGAATAGATATTATTCATCTACTGTAACCGTTTTCTTTGGTTTTCTGAACCCGTGAATTCTTTCAATAACGATGAACAGCATAGGAACAATGAAAATCTGGAAGAAGGTAGCAGACAGCACGCCGAATACCACAGCAATACCCATTTCAGAACGGGAATTGGATCCGGCGCCGGTGGACAGGGCCAGAGGCACGTTGCCCAGGATGAATGCCAGGGAGGTCATGAGAATTGGGCGGAGACGAATCTTTGATGCTTCAATAGAAGCCTTCACCACTTCCATACCGCTATCCACACGAACCTTTGCATATTCTACAATCAGAATCGCATTCTTGGCCGCCAGACCGATAATAGTCAGAAGACCGATCTGGAAGTAAATATCGTTGTACACATTAAACGCAAATGCACCAAGGCAGGCTCCGAAGAAACCTGTAGGAATACCAAGGATGACGGAGAACGGAATTTTCCAGCTTTCGTAGAGAGCTGCCAGGGACAGGAATACAAAGAGCATGCCCAAAGCCAGTGCATAAACCGTCTTGCCGCTGGCCTCCCGTTCCTGGGCAGAGGATTCGGCGAATGCGTATCCGTAGCCATTTGGCAGGGTTTCCTTCGCCACTTCATCCAATGCATTCAGAGCCTGGCCGGAGGAGTATCCGGCAGCCTGGTTGCCGCCGATCTTAACGGCAGGGAAGTTGTTGTAACGGGTAATGACTGCACTGGCATTGGATTTCTTAGGTGTAATAAAATTGGAAATCGGCACCATGTTGCCCTTGTTGTCCTTTACCATAAGGAACTTATTGTCGTTAGGACTCATGCGGTACTGAGTATCTGCCTGGGCAACAACTTTGTAGTTACGCCCATAAATGGTAAAATCGTTAATCTGTACAGAGCCGTAGTAAGCCTGGAGAGCAGTGAAAATATCACCCACATTGACACCATTTCTGGCTGCCTTTTCTCTGTCGATATCGTAATTATAAGACGGAGTATCCATACGGAAAGTGGTGTAGGCCATCTGGATTTCCGGGCGCTGGTTAGCAGCTGCCAGGAATTTGCCAATAACAGCCTGCATGTTTTCATTGGAATCACCGCTCTTATTCTGGATATAGAGGGTAAAGCCGCCGGAATTGCCGAGGCCGGGAATCGGCGGTGGGTTCAGCGCCATCAGAGTGACACCAGGATGTGTAGCATTGAAGGCGAAGGCTTTAGCCATCACTGCATCCAGCTGCATATCCCTGGATTTACGTTCATCCCAGGGTTTCAGCTTGACGAAGGAAAGACCTGCATTAGGCTTCTGACCGCCGGAAAGGATATCCATGCCTACCACGCCCTGGGTGACTTCTACTGCCGGATCTTCCCCGATATATTTCAGGAATTCTGTCAGATACTGGGCAGTTCTAACGTTCACCGCTCCTTCCGGCAGAGACATGGCATTAATGAAGAATCCGTTATCTTCCTGTGGGATGAAGGCTGTAGGCAGCTTCACAAACATAAAGACAGCCGCAACGAAGAGGGCAAGGAGCACCCCAAAAGGTACATAAATGGCATGAGCCATTTTTCGGAGAATTATGCCGTAGACTTCAACCATGTGGTCAAAGCCATCGTTGAAGCGGTCCCACATGCGGTCGATTCTTCCTTTATCCGCTTTCTTCTTGACCGGTTTCAGAAGGCCGGCACAGAGGGCCGGAGTCAGAGACAAAGCGGTAAATGCGGACAAGATAACAGAAACAGCAATGGTCAAAGCAAACTGTTTGTACAGGATACCCATAATGCCGCCAAGGAAGGCAACCGGTACGAATACGGCCGCCAGTACTACGGCTACGCCAATAACCGGGCTCTGTACCTTCTGCATGGCTTCCACCGTGGCTGCCTTTGGATCAAGGTTGTTGTAGCGCATTTCGTATTCCACCGCTTCAATAACTACGATGGCATCATCTACAACCAGCCCGATGGCAAGAACCATGGCAAAGAGGGTTAACGTATTAATGGTGAATCCAAGAATTTCAAAGGAAGCAAAGGTACCAAGAAGGGATACAGGCACCGCAATCATCGGGATCAGTGTAGATCTCCAGTTCTGCAGGAAGATAAACACAATGATGCCTACCAGAATGAGGGCTTCCACAAATGTTTCAATAACTTCCTTGATGGAAGCATAAATGAAATCGGTATTATCCATATTGATGACATATTTCATATCATCAGGGAAAGACTTGGCATCTTCTGCCAGTTTTGCCTTGATGGCACCGATGGTCTGAACCGCATTGGCATCATCGGTCAGGGAGAAGGCCACGGCAGCAGTTTCATAGTTGCCTGCTCTGGAAATAAAATTGTAATCCTTTGCATCCAGCTCTGTACGGGCCACATCCTTCAAACGGAGAAGGCTGCCGTCATTGTTGGTGCGAAGAACGATATTGCCGAATTCTTCCGCTGTCACCAGACGGCCTTTAGCGGTGATGACATATTGGAAAGGCTGGTCCATGGAAACAGGAGGCGCACCGATATTGCCGGCGGCAATCTGTTTGTTCTGATTGGACACGGCAGAAATCACTTCAGCTGCGGTGATATTATTCTGCGACATCTTGGTGGGATCCATCCAGATACGCATGGCAAAATCGGAACCGAATTCCTGTACTGTACCAACACCTTTAATAGACTTCAGTTCGTCCAGATAGTTCATACTGAAGTAGTTTTTCAAGAAATTCTTGTCATAGGTGCCGTTAGGAGAATAGAAACTGACAACCAGTGCCATATCACCGGAAGATTTTCTGGTTGTAACGCCAATGTTTCTGACCGTATCCGGCAGACCGGCCTCGGAGGCGGTAACACCGTTCTGTACACGGACTGTAGCCAGATCGGAGTCCGTGCCCATGGCAAACTGCACATTAAGGGAATAAGAGCCGTTGGAGTTACTGTTGGAGTTCATACTGTCGAACCCTTCCACCCCTACTACGTTCTTCTCTATGACTTCCGCCACTGTCTGGGCTACGACTTCTGCATCAGCGCCGGGATAGGTGGCCCATACGGAAACCTGAGGCGGTGTAATGCGGGGGTAGCGGTCCACGGGCAGGGAAAATACAGCCAGCAGCCCTGCAATGGAAACCACCAGCGCCACAACGATAGCAAAGATAGGACGCTTGATAAAGAAATTAGCCATAGGTCCTCCTTACTGCTTTGCAGCAGTGCCGCTCTGGCCCTGGACAGAATCTCTGGCATCCTGTTCCAGTTTGTCTTTGGACGTTTCTTCAGGATCTACGGCCTGGCCTACCTGTACCTTGTTCTGACCGTCCACGACGATAACATCATTTTCATCGAGGCCGCTTTCAATGATGGTGTAGATACCATAAGTGCCGCCCACTTTTACGGGCTTCTGGGCAATCTTGCCGTCTGCTACCACGTCTACAATATCCTTATTCAGGAGCTGTACCAGTGCTTTGGTGGGAATGAGAAGAGATCCTTTGGCGATTTCATTATCCGAAACCACAGAGGCATACATGCCCGGTACCAGGAGATTGTCCGGGTTCGGGAAGGCTGCCTTCATGGAAAGCTGGCCGCCGTTCATGTTCGGATTCACCTGTACGATTTTACCGGTATAGCCGTAGATAGATCCGTCAGACAGCCGGATTTTAAGATTATTCCCCAGCCCTGCAGTGCCGTTTCCATCATGGCTCTTGTTCAAAGCCAGATATTCATTTTCCGACATATCGAACTGCACATAAATGGGGTCGGAAGAGGAAATAGTAACAAGAGATGTAGTGCCAGCCGTGGCAAAAGTACCGATATTCACATCATCCATAGAAAGCTTCCCATTGAAAGGCGCTGTCACAATGGTATCACTCAGGTTTGTGGAAGCAATATCCACCTGGGCCTGGGCAGCATCCATGGCTCCTTTGTAAGCATCGGCTGCTGCCTTCTGATTATCATATACTTTCTGAGAAATAGCACCGGCAGCAATGAGCTGATCGTAGCGTGCAAGGTCAGTGGCCGCATTCTCATAATTAGCTGCTGCCTGCGCTGCCTGGGCCTGGGCATTAGCCAGCTGGGAACTGTAATTCCTTGTATCCAGCCGATACAGAGGCTGGCCTTCTGTCACCTGCTGTCCACCGGTAATATACTTTTCCATCACGGTGCCAGATACCTTGGATCTCACCGGTACCTCCTGCAGAGCCATAATAGAACCTGTATATTCTCTCATAATAGGCGTATCTGACTTAAAAGGCTTAAATGTAGTAACCTTAATAGCCTGCTTCTGCCCTGCTGCCTGCTGGGAAGAACCGCAGCCCCCCAGGAAGACGCCTCCCGATAAAAGGAATCCTGCTGCCATCACTGCGGCAGCAAACTTTTTATATCTCATACATAACCCCCTTGCAAAAGATGGTAGAGCAGATTTGGGCAATTTAAAACTATCCTGCTCTTTTGAATTGTTCTTATAATATCAGATTATTGACTAATAGTCAATCAAAAAGAACATGTTACCGAAGATAAATTTATAGAATATGGAAAAGCATTAATTATCTGACTTTATCCACCGGCACCTTCATAACCGCCTTTCGGAGAATTTCCTTTCCCTGCTTCCCCTGGCAGAGGGGACGGTGCAGGTCTTCCGGGAAAAATACGGCAAATCTACCTTCCGTAAAATATACTTTCGATTCCTTTTCTTTATGGGATGCAAAGAAATACAAATCTCGGTCCTCATGGGATTCTACCACCCGGGGCGAATCAAAAATCGTTTCAACACCGATCCATTCTTCCTCCCCCCTGATTTCATACTGGATATCAATGAACTTTTTATGTCCCTCCAGCTTTCTGTCTTCCTCCGGTTCCGTAGCGGGAGACTCCACGGACATGGTGCAGCCCAAAAGTTCATACTTCCCATCAGGAACAGAGGCGAAATCAAAATCCCGAACAGCCCTGAGACACTGACTGATAAAAGGCGGAAGCTGTTTTTCATAGGCTTCCAGATGATGAATATCTCCGGTAATCATATAATCCTCCTTATTTCTACATTGGTTAGCCAACTTATTATACCACGAACTTCCCCATTCAGGGGCACAAAAAAAACCCGCTGAAAGCGGGTTCATGGTGGGACTATCTGGGTTCGAACCGGAGACCTCTTCGATGTGAGCGAAGCGCTCTGACCAACTGAGCTATAGCCCCATGACAAAAGTTATTATAACACAGAAGAAATGATTTGTTAAGCCTTTTTATCATTTTAGCAAATCGTCCGGAAAGATGGATAAAAGCCGGTGCCCGCCGAACGCGAAGAGGCAGAAATACATGGCTCCATTTCCGAATGTATATGTACGGATGAAAGAGAAGGAAAAGAAAGCATAGAGCTGCCTAAGAAATCTAAGATTCAAAAGTACTCGTCATTCTTATAAAAGCAGACTCTATGAATGCTTTTTAAAAGATGGACTATCTGCCAATCACCGTTATTCAGTCCGTAAGCCTTTCAGCCCGGGAAGCAGAGATACCGCAGCCCCGGCCTGAATCAGTTCCTCTTATTTTTCCTGCGCTTCCAGTACTTTTTCTGCGGCTCCCATGATGGCCAGCTGGGCAGATTCAAAAGTCAGACCGCCCTGGAAGTACATAACATAAGGCGGACGGACAGGACCATCGGCAGACATTTCGATAGTAGACCCCTGCACGAAAGTACCAGCTGCCATGAGGATGGGATCCACATATCCCGGCATGGGCCCCGGTACCGGAGTGGCGTCTGAATCTACAGGAGACCAGTTCTGAATGGCTTCGGCAAAGCGGCACATGTTTTCTTCGGAATCCAGTGTCACCGTGGTAATGAGGTCGGTTCTGAGATGTCCCGGTTCAGGGCTTGTTTTGAAGCCAATGAGCTTGAACACAGCCGCACAGAATTCAGCGCTCATCATAGCCTGTCTTGTCATATGGGGTGCCAGGAAGAGTCCTTCGAAGAAAGGGCGGTAGGAAGCGGCATAGGAACCCATTTCTCCACCAAGGCCCGGTGCAGTCCATACATAGGAGCAGCGTTCCACCAGGTCTTTTCTGCCGCAGATATAAGCACCGGTAGGAGCCAGACCGCCGCCGGCGTTTTTAATGAGGGAACCGGCTGTAATATCAGCACCCAGTTCGATAGGTTCCTCTTTATTGGTAAATTCTCCGTAGCAGTTATCCACAAAGCAGATGGTGTTCGGATTTTTAGCCTTCACAGTATCAATGATTTTTTTCATATCACTGGGAAATAGAGAGTCTCGCAGCATATATCCCCGAGAGCGCTGGATTTCCACCAGTTTTGTATTTTCATCCACCGCATCCGAAATAGCCTGGAGGTCATAGGTATTTCCCTTTAAAGGAACTTCTTTATAGTGGACGCCTTTGGAAATCAGATTGCCCGGTGCATTGCCCGTAATACCGATGACGCTTTCCATGGTATCATAAGGAGCACCTACTGCGGAAACCATGGCATCTCCCGGTTCCAGAAGGGCCAGGAGGACCGTAGCCAGGGCGTGGGTGCCGGATACGAAATGAGGTCTGACCAGGGCGCTTTCCGCATGGAATATATCGCACCAGATTTCTTCCAGCTTTTCCCTTCCCGGGTCCCCGTAGCCGTAGCCGTTGGAAGGAGCAAAATGGTAGGCAGACAGGTGGTGTTTCCTGAAGGCACTTAAAACTTTTTCTGTGTTATAGAGAGAAATCTCTTCCATTTCATGAAAAACAGGCGCACAAAGAGCAAGCGCCTCTTTCTGTACCTGTTCAAGTTTTTTATTCATTTGTTGTTCTCAGATCCTTTGTATAGTAGATATAGCATGTTTATAAATGAGCTGGGAGCGGTTTTCACTCACCAGAAGCACAGTGAAGCTGTCGAAGGATTTGACCTTCCCCTTCAGCTGTACGCCGTTCATCAGGAATATACTGACCGGAACATTTTCCTTTCTGGCTTCGTTCAGAAATGTGTCCTGCAGATTCATTTTTCCTTCCATCTTGTTTCTCCTCCGAAATATGAAATGACATAGGCCTTGATTTCCCTGTACCATATGTCTTCCTCTGATGGGCTGCGTTCCACCCAGTGAATATATGGCATTCGTCTATACCAGGTCAGCTGTCTTTTGGCAAAGTGCCGGGTATTTTTCTGAATCAGCGCTTCCCCTTCCTCAAGAGTAAGCTCCCCCTTCACCACAGGAATCATTTCCTTATAGCCGATTCCTTTCAACGACTGGGCTTTTTCAGAAAGTCCGGAGGCAAGGAGCTTCTTCACTTCCTCCGGGAGTCCTGCTTCTATCATGTGGTGGACTCGCTTATTTATTCTATCATATAAAACGGCTCTGTCCATAGCAATTCCTATAACCGGACCGTCATACAGGAGAGAATCGGATTTCAAAGGCTCCTTTTCTCCTTCTCCTGCCTCCAGAAGCTCCAGTTTCCGTATCATCCGCTGCGCGTCGGGAGGAATATCTTTCTCCCCCTTTTCACGAAGCAGATTTTCCAGAGCTTCCTTTCCTTTCTCCTCCAGTATCCTTTCAAATTTTTTCCGTCCCTCCCCTCGAGGAAGAAAGGTATATCCCTCAAGGAGCCCCTGAATATAGAGGCCGGTGCCGCCGCAGAGGATGGGAATCCGTCCTGCTTCATTTTCCTCATGAATAATTTTCCTGGCCTTCTCCTGGAAATCAGCAGCAGAGTACGGCTCTGACGGCTCCAGCTCGTCCACCAGGAAATGACGGATACCCCGGGCTTCTTCCTTTGTCACTTTGGCGGTGCCGATGTCCATATGCTTATAAATCTGGAAGGCATCACCGGAAATAATAGAAGAACCCAAAGCCTCTGCCAAATGCACTGCCAGGTCCGTTTTTCCTGAGGCCGTGGGGCCCAGGATGGTGATAAGTCTTTCTTTTTTCATATATCAATCACCCCGTACGCCGTGGATTGTCCCTGATGAGAATGGATAGAAGAAAAGAGGCTGTTCTGAAATAAAGGAGAAAAGGGCCTTTCTTTAACTATAATTCTTTTTCTGGCAATATGCAAAGCCAAAGTCAGGATTTCCTCATCCAGAAGATCATAGGAAGCAGCCCGCCGGAAACCTTCCATCCGGTTGACGTCCCTTTTCACCGGAGCGCGGAACATAGTATCAAAATAGATCACATCAAAGCTTTTAGGGGCAGCCTTTTGAAGGAAGGTGCGAAAATCCTCATGAAGCAGATGGATACGCCGAAGGGCCTTCGTTATTCTTTCATTTCCGCCATCAAAGGATGAAAGCCCGACCCGGCCGATTTCATAGAGGACGGTGCTTTTTTCCAGGCTGGTCACATTTCCTTCCTTCCCCAGAAACCAGCTCATGACAGTGGAATCACCGCCCTGGCCAAAGGTGGCATCCAGTACGGAGAGAGGTCTTTCTGGAGGAAGGAGACGACAGAGACGGTCGCTGTTTCCTCTTTCCATCTGAGCTGTGCGAAGTACGGCCGTGCCCAGATGGAAACGGTATTCTTCCCCACCTGTCCAGAAGGAAGGCTGCTTTTTCCCGTAGATGAGAAAGCCCTCCATGTGGTTCATCGCTGCCATTTCTTCCAGGGTTCCCTCCCTGGGAACGTAGGGAAGGGCGAGGGCCGATGCTCTTTCTCTTGCCTCATCCCGCACTGGACGGCTGTAGTTTCTAATAGTGGTCACTCCTGTGTTCATGGCCGTTTGAAAAGCCTTCCCAATTCAACAGGCGTGAATTTTACAATGGTAGGCCGTCCATGGGGACATACGAAGGGGCGGGATGTATGAAAGAGATCGCGAATCAGTTCTTTCATCTGCCGTATATTCAAAGGGTCCCCCCTCTTGATAGCGCCCCGGCAGGCGGCATAGGCCATCATGCGGTGACGCATGGTTTCCGGCGAAGGCACATCCTTTTCATGGTATGCCTTTACAATATCCCCCATAACCCGTTCCATTTCAGCAGCGGAAAGATCTTCAGGAGATCCGGTAATGCGAATCACGTCAGGGCCTGCCTGTTCAAAGGTAATCCCCAATTTCTCTATATCCGCCCGATGGTCCTCCAGAAGATTGACGTCTCCGCTGTCCACATGGATGAGATAGGGTATGAGGATTTCCTGCACCGGTATACCTTCCGCTCTTTCCGCCAGATGGTCGTAGCGCACCCTTTCATGAGCAGCGTGCTGATCGATAATGAGAAGATCTTTCCCATGCTGACAGAGAATAAAACAGTCCGATACCTGTCCTAAAGGGATAACCGGATCTTCCTGCTTTTCTTCTTCAAAAAGGGGATCCGTCTCCAGATGTTCCCGCTTCGGCTCTTCTTTTCGATATTCGTCAAAAACAGAGTGGTTTGTGAAAAGGTCCTTCTCTTCTGTGTCCGGCGCAAAGGAAGGAGCTCTTCTTTCTCCGAAATGATCAGCCCCTTGCACCCGGCTTTCTTCATAAGAAGGAGACGGTTCTCCCCAGGACATTTTCGGTCTGGTTTCCTCGGAAAGCCCGATGTCCGGTTTGCCGAGAGGTTTGTCTTCCACTCTGATAGAACCGGGGTTGAAATCATGTTCTTTCACCACTTCATGACCGGGGTCATGAATCATTTCTCTGGCAATGGTATCGGCGGTGGACTGGGACGTCAGAGTGCCCAGTACGCCATGGTACACCAGGCGGAATACAGACTGCTCATCAGAGAATTTAATTTCCCTTTTCTGGGGATGAACGTTCACATCAATGCTTTCCGGCAGCACCTGGAACGAAAGAACCATGAGCGGATATCCGTTCTTCGGCAACAGGGAATGATAAGCATTGTCCACAGCCTTGGATACCACTGCACTATCCACCACTCTCCGGTTAATGATGATGGTCTGGTATTGGCGGCTGCTCTTCAGAAGAGAAGGCTTGGAAATCAGCCCTTCCAGGGCAATATGTTCCCCTTCTTCTTCCACTGGAAGCATTTCGCCGGCCGTCTTTGTGCCGTATAAAGCGGAAACCACATCCATCAGTCTTCCGTTGCCCGGCGTTTCAATGACGGTCCTTCCGTTATTAATAAGCCGAAAGGCAATATCCGGATTGGCCAGAGCCAGTTTTCCCACCATGCTGTTGATGCGGGAAGATTCGGTGCGTTCTGATTTCAAAAATTTTTTTCGGGCCGGCACATTGTAGAAGAGATCCCTCACTTCTACGGTGGTGCCGGCAGGAGCGCCGGCAGGCCTGACTTCGGTGATTTCGCCGCCGGTCATTTCCAATACCGTTCCCTCATTATCCTCGCTCCGCCTGGTGGTAATGGTGGCTCTGGAAACGGAAGCAATGCTGGGCAGTGCTTCGCCGCGAAAGCCCAGGGATGCAATGTGATAAATGTTATCTACAGAGGAAATCTTGCTGGTAGCATGGCGGATAACAGAAAGCTTGGCATCCTCTTCCGTCATGCCGCAGCCATCGTCGGTGACACGGATATAAGTCATGCCGCCGTCTGCAATTTCCACCTCAATGGAAGAGGCACTGGCGTCCACTGCATTTTCCACCAGTTCTTTCACTGCATTCACCGGACGCTCCACCACCTCACCGGCGGCTATCTGGTTGGCGGTGACTTCATCCAGAATATGAATAACTGCCATTATCTGCCCTCCTTGGCTTCCTTGCTTAAGCGGAAGAGAATTTCCATAGCCTCAATGGGCGTCTTGCTCATAACGTCCATATGGGCCAGTTCATCAATAATGGGAGATGTAAAAAGATCAAGTCCCGGGGATGCCCGCTTTCCAGGCGCCGATTTCACAGGAGCCGGGTTGTTTCCTTCTTCCTCCAGACCCTGAAGGATTTCATCAGCCCGCTTCAGAAGAGATTCCGGCAGTCCCGCCAGGCGGGCCACATGGATACCATAGCTTCTGTCAGCACAGCCAGGAACGATGCGGCGGAGGAAGGTTATTTCCTTTCCCCTTTCCTTGACAGATACAGTATAGTTTTTAATATGACTGCTTTCATCAGCCATGACCGACAGCTCGTGATAATGGGTGGCAAAGAGGGTAAAGCCATGAATTTTCCTGTCAATGTACTCTACTACAGCCCGGGCAATGCTCATACCGTCATAGGTGCTGGTGCCCCGACCGATTTCGTCCAGAAGAATGAGGCTGTTTCTGGTAGCATGACGAAGAATATGGGATACCTCCTGCATTTCTACCATAAAGGTACTCTGGCCTGTAGAAATATCATCGGTGGCTCCTACCCTGGTGAAAATGCGATCCACTGGCGAGAAGGACGCACTTTTCGCCGGAATAAAAGATCCTGTCTGGGCCATAATGGTCAGTACCGCCACCTGACGCATATAGGTGGACTTGCCTGCCATGTTGGGTCCAGTAATGACAAGGATTTCCTGATCATGATGGTTGAGCTCCGTATCGTTGGGCACAAACATTTCTCGTTTCAAGGCGTGTTCTACCATGGGATGGCGGCCATCTTGGATGGAAATCCGGCCCTCCCGGCTATTTGTAATCCGGGGCCTGGTATAGCGGTCCTTCAGCGCCGCTCTGGCAAGACTGGCAATGCAGTCCAAGGCTGCCAGGGCCCTCGCCGTTTTCTGCATATCCGGAATTTCCGGCCGGATTTCTGCTTTCACAGCCTGATAGATTTTAAGCTCCAGTTCTTCTGTCTTTTCCTTAGCCGTCAGCGCTTTAGCCTCAAATTCCTTTAATTCCGGTGTAATGTAACGCTCTGCATTTACCAGAGTCTGCTTTCTCATGTAGTAGGGCGGAATAGGAATCTTATTGGCATTGGAAATTTCAAAATAGTAGCCGAATACATTATTAAAACCGATTTTCAGTTTGATACCGGTCTTTGTCTTCTCTCTTTCCTCCAGATCCGCAATATACTGCTGACTGTTTTCAGAAAGAGACCTCACTTCATCCAGTTCTGCAGAAAAGCCTTCCTTAATGTACTTTCCGTCCCTCACATTGCCAGTGCCATTTTCATTCATAGAACGGTCAAGCAGATCAAATACCGGACCATGAATTCCGATCTGGGCATTGATCTTCTTCAGAATCACGGAGCCTGCGCCGGACAGAAGTTTTTTGATTTCCGGAATCATGCGAAGGCTTGCCTTCAGGGCCAGTAAATCTTTGGGAGAGGTGGAATTGGCTTCGATACGGGAAAGAATACGCTCGAAATCAAAGACCTGGGAAAGCATGTCCTCCAGATTTGTGAGCTCCGTCATGTGGTTCGTAAGCTCCTCTATGCCGTCCTGCCGCAGGATAATGCGGTTCACATCGGTCAAAGGCCGTTCCAGCCACCGTTTCAGAAGCCTGGCACCCATGGCGGTGTGGGTATAATCCAGAAGTTCAAGAAGAGTTCCCTTCCTGCCGCCATCCCTCATATTTCTGGTAATTTCCAGATTCCGAAGGCATTCCTCCGAAAGGGTCAGGGTGTGATCTTCCCGAATGGGAAGGACTGAATGAAATACGGAAACCTCCGATTTCATCACATCCCGGATATAGGCAGAAAGGCGGCGGAACACTGTCTTCACATTCTCATTGTCAATGGAAGCACAAGCTTCAGGAAGATTTTCCTCCTCTTCCCCTTCAGCCCGGGATATAAGGCAGGCCCCCAGTCTGGCAGATGCAAAGCCTGTCAGTTTACTATAGAAATCATCGGACACACTGCATACTGCCTCAGCCGGAGAGTATACCGAAAGCATGTCGAAGAAATCGTCCCTCTCCTTCTTCTTATCCCATACACCCCACCAGCATTCACCAGTAGACACGTCGGAAAGCACTGCGTCCAGCTCCTTGTCCGTTTCCAAAATGTAAATCAGATAATTGTTGGATTTGTCGGCAATGGAATTTTCAAAAAGAATGGTTCCTGGAGTAATGACCCGGATTACATCCCGCTTAACCAGGCCTTTGGCCTTCTTCGGGTCTTCCAGCTGCTCACAGATAGCCACCTTGTACCCCTTCTGGATCAGCCGGTAAATGTAGATTTCTGCCGCATGAAAAGGAACGCCGCACATAGGCACCCGTCCTTCGGCGCCTGCGTTCTTCCCGGTCAGCGTGAGCTCCAGCTCATGGGATGCAGTCACTGCATCGTCATAAAAAAGTTCATAGAAATCACCCAGACGGTAAAAAAGAAGGCAGTCCCTATACTGGTCCTTCACCTTTTTGTATTGTTCCATTAAAGGCGTTTTTGCCATGTCATCACCCCGTTCTTTTGGTTTCTTTGTATGGAAGGATTATATATTAAAATATCCGGCATCCTTAGGTGTAAGGGTTTCTAAGCTTGACAGAGGCCTTTGTCCTTTGAGGTCAGAGAAGCTCCCCCTTCAGCACCCAGGTCTGAGCAGTGTCCACTTTGGCCATTCTGGTATCTCCTACCTTGATTCCCTCTTCATAGGGGAAGAGAATCATTTTATTGGTGGAAGTTCTGCCGAACCAGTGGTTTACATCCTGTTTGGAAGGACCTTCGATAATAATCTCATAGTTTTTCCCTTCCATTTCCCTGTTCAGTTCCAGAGAAATTTCATTCTGGGTATCCATGAGCTCCTGGAGCCGGCGATGCTTGGTTTCATCATCAATCTGGTTTTCCATCCGCGCCGCCGGTGTGCCGGTTCTTGGGGAATAGATGAAGGTGTAGGCAGAGTCAAAGCGCACTTCCTTCAGAAGCTTTATGGTTTCCTGATGCATGTCTTCCGTTTCACCGGGGAAGCCGGTAATGAGATCCGTGGTAAGAGCCACATCAGGCATTTTCTGCCGCACATAATTCACCAGCTCTTTGAAATGTTCGATCGTATAGCCCCGGTTCATCTGTTTCAGCATTTCATTGGAGCCATGCTGCACCGGAAGGTGCATATGACGCACTACCTTGGGAGAAGCTGCCATAGCATCGATCATATCAAAGGTCATATCCCTGGGGTGGGAAGTCATGTAGCGCACTCTTTCGATGCCGTCGATTTTGTCAATAGCCCGAATCAGGTCACCGAAGTTAGTGCCGTTCCGGAAATCAAGACCATAGGAATTCACGTTCTGCCCCAAAAGGGTAATTTCCTTGTATCCCGTTTCTGCCAGTCCTTTGATTTCCCGGCAGATATCATCGATGGTACGGCTGATTTCCCGTCCCCGCACGTAAGGGACAATGCAGTAGGTGCAGAACTTGTTACAGCCCTGCATAATGGGAATCCATGCAAAAACCCTGGATTTCCGCACGGAGCGGAGTTCGCTGTAATCCCTCACGCTATGGGGATTACGCTCTGTCTTTACGATATGACCGCCCCGGGCATTTTCTCTGGAAATAATATCCTTCAGGTCATGAATGTGGTAAGGTCCAATGACGAAATCGATGATAGGCATCCGTTCAATCAGTTTTCCCTTATTTTCCTGGGCCATGCAGCCTGCAATGCCAAGAAGCATACGGGGATTTTTGTCTTTCAGTTTCTTAATTTCCCCGATTTTACCATACACCTTTTCTTCCGCGTTCTGCCGGACGGAGCAGGTATTCATAATCACAATGTCTGCATCCTCCATGTTTTCCGCCGGCTTGTATCCCAGATCCTCCAGCTGTCCATTGATACGTTCTGTATCATTTTCGTTCATCTGACAGCCATAGGTAATGGTATAGTAGTATTTTTCATCTGTGAGCCGCTTTTCTTCCACGACTTTCCTCCTGTAATGAATGCATGAGTTTATAACCGTTATCGTATTATTATATCATATTTCCCGGAGGAGAAATTTCATTTTAAAAAGCCATCGGTGCATCCGATGACTTTTCTTAAAAATCTTATTGATCCAGCTTCTTGAAGAGGCTTGCCATTTCCAGAGCATCCATGGCACATTCAAAGCCCTTGTTGCCGGACTTCAGACCGGCCCGGTTGATTGCCTGTTCAATGGTGTCGGTGGTAAGCACACCGTAGAGCACAGGCACACCGCTGGAAAGGGAAGCCATGGCCACGCCCTTGGTTACTTCGGTGGCCACATGTTCATAGTGGTCCGTTTCCCCGCGAATTACGGCGCCCAGACAGATGACTGCATCATACCGTCCGCTTTCGGCCATTTTTTTTGCAGCCAGAGGAATCTCAAAGGCACCGGGCACCCAGGCCAGGTCCACCTTGTCCATATCCACCCCATGACGGGAAAGGCCGTCCACTGCACCGTCAATGAGTTTGGAAACGATGACTTCATTGAAACGGGAAGCCACAATGCCTACACGAATCTGATTCTCATTAAAAAGTCCGGAAATAATATTCATTTTCTACTCCTTTATCTCTTGATTCAGCTATGAAAACACGGATGAAACGATATAAATCAATTCGTTTCTTATGCCTTTGGTTCTTCAATATCTTTGTCCAGCTTCAACATATGACCCATTTTTTCCTGCTTGGTTTTAAGATAGAATTCATCTTCTCTGGTAGGAGCGATTTCAATGGGCACTCTTTCGGTAATGGTAATACCATAGTCCTTTACTTCATCCATTTTCTGAGGATTATTAGTAAGGAGACGGATTTTAGAAACTCCCAGACTCTTTAAAATCTGGGCCCCCGTCATATATTCTCGAAGATCGGCCGCAAAGCCAAGTTTCAAATTGGCTTCCACCGTATCATACCCCTGATCCTGTAGTGCATAGGCTCTGATCTTATTAATGAGACCAATGCCGCGTCCCTCCTGACGGAGATAAACCAGAACGCCTCTTCCTTCTTTGGCAATCTGCTTCATGGCAGCAGAGAGCTGCTGGCCGCAGTCGCAGCGGAGAGACCCGAAGCAGTCACCAGTCAGGCACTCGGAATGAATGCGGCAGAGAACCGGTGTGCCATCGGAAACATCCCCCATGGTCAGAGCCACATGGTGTTCATCATTCAGAAGATTCACAAACCCGTGAATTTCAAAATTGCCATACTTGGTAGGAAGTTTGGCAGCTGCCACTTCTTCTACCAGTTTTTCATGTTTCTTTCTGTATTCAATCAGTTCCTGGATATTGCCGATTTTCATGCCCTTTTCTCTGGCCAGCTTGAAAAGATCATCCCTTCTGGCCATAGTACCATCGGAATTCATGATTTCGCAGCAAAGGCCGGCAGGCTTAAGACCTGCCAGACGGGCCAGGTCTACGGTGGCTTCCGTATGGCCCTGACGTTCCAGAACGCCCCATTTCTTTGCTTTCAGCGGGAAAAGATGGCCAGGTCTTCTGAAATCTCCTGGTTTTGCGCCGTCCTTCACCGCTTCCAGGGCTGTCATGGAACGGGCAGCAGCCGATACGCCGGTGCCGGAATCTTTGTAGTCGATGGATTCCAGGAAAGCGGTGTGATGGTTATCCGTATTATGACGAATCATGGGCCCCAGATAGAGGGCATCTGCCATTTCTTCGGACATGGGCATACAGATGACACCCTTGGCCTCTGATGCCATGCGGTTCACATTGTCCGGCGTAGCAAATTCAGCGGCGCAGATGTAATCCCCCTCATTCTCCCGTGATTCGGCATCCTGCATAATGACGATATGCCCTTTCCTGATTTCTTCAATAATTTCTTCAATACTGTCAAATTTATAATCCATAATGTCCTCCATGCCCCAAAGTTTCCAGCATACCCATGGTGAGACCTTCTTTCGGGCCTTTTTTCAAGAGCTGCTCTACGTATTTTCCCAAGTAGTCACATTCAATATTCACCAGGTCCCCCGGGTGCTTCCAAAGGAGGGCCGTCTCACTGCCCGTATGGGGAATAAGGGCAATGGAAAAGGACTGATCTGTCCTTTCTGCCACAGTGAGGCTGATGCCGTCCACCGCAACGGATCCTTTTTCTATGATATAGCGCATCCATTTCCGGTCGATGGAAATCGAAATATTGACTGCATTGTCATCCTTTTCCATAGAAAGGATGCGGCCCGTTCCATCCACATGGCCCATCATGATATGACCGCCCAGACGGTCCGAAAGGCGAAGAGCTCTTTCCAGATTCACCGGTGTATCGGGGCGGAAAAGGGAAAAAGCAGTGCGCCGCATAGTTTCCGGCGTCACATCAGCAGTAAAGGACCTGCTGTCCATGGCAGTCACCGTAAGGCAAGTCCCGTTCACGGCAATGCTGTCGCCGATTTTTGTCCCTTCCAACACCCTGTGGCAGGAAATCACCAGTTTCTCCGCTCTGCCAGCTTTGGAAATATGATGGATGCGGCCGATTTCTTCTACGATTCCTGTAAACATATTATGTTTCATTTCCGGAAGACTCTTCTGTTTTTGGCGCTTCCGGTCCTTCCTTTACTTCTTCCTCCAGACGGTCAATCCGCTCATCGGCGGCCTCTTTCTTTCCTTTATCCACATAGGCTTCGATTACAAGGTCTCCTCCGCAGGTTTCAGTGGACATATCTCTGAGCTTCACCGCCTCAGCCATGGAAGAGGCGCCGATACCGCCAATGAGGCCCGGTGCCCCAACGCCACCGATGATTTTAGGCGCTTCATAAATGCGCACCTTATCCACAATGCCTGCTTCAAAGGCAGAAGCTGCCAGGGAAGCACCGCCTTCCAGCAAGATGCCGTCAATTCCCTTCAGGGCCAGGCCGGTCATGGCAGAAGACAGATCTACCTTTCCCTTTTGATCGCCGTCGGTCATGATAATGTCCACGCCCAGTTTCGTGAGTTCCTCCCGCTTCTTTTCATCAGAAGAGGTGGTAGTAAGGACAATCACATTCCCGCCTTCCTGGAACACCCTGGCTTTCAGGGGCACCGACAGATTTCCATCCACAATAATCCGTACCGGATCATCCAGCCCTTCCGTGCGGGCGGTCAGGAGGGGATTGTCGGCCATCACCGTACCGGCTCCCACCATGATTCCCTTATAACAGCCCCGGAGCACATGGACTTCTTCCCGGGAATCCTCTGAGGAAATCCATTTGGAGTCCCCAGTGTGGCAGGCTGTTTTCCCATCCAGGGACATGGCCGCTTTATACAAGACAAAAGGCTTATGCTCTGTCACGTATTTCAGAAATACTTCATTCAGCTTCCGCGCTTCCTTCTCCATAACGCCAACAGTTACAAAAATGCCGGCATCCCGAAGGCGGCGGATGCCTTTTCCTGAAACCAGGGGGTTCGGGTCCACCATGGCCGTGACTACCCGGTCAATATCCTTTTCAATGATGAGATCTGCACAGGGCGGAGTCTTTCCATAATGGCTGCAAGGCTCCAGTGTCACATAAAGGGTAGCCCCCGAAGGGTCTTCCGTACAGTGAGCAAAGGCATTCACCTCCGCATGGGGCCCGCCGAATTTTTCATGCCAGCCTTCGCCGATAATCCGGCCATCTTTGACAATCACCGCCCCTACCATGGGGTTTGGTCTTGCATGGCCCATTCCCCGTACTGCCAGTTCCAGCGCCCGAGCCATAAATTTTCTATCTTCATCGATACGCAAAAAAATCCACCTTCCTTTCTTCCAGGGAGGTGGATTCATCATGCCAGGTCCACTCTTCTTTCATCCGGACTATACCGTCGGCTCTGGAATTTCACCAGACCTACCTCTATGATGAGGTTCGTGGGCTTTACCACCGGTGGGGACTTGCACCCCGCCCTGAAGAGATTCAAAATTCTCTATTATTATAACAGATTGAACAGGAAAGGCAAGAGGGCAGAGCCGCGACAGGGTAAGTCTTCCAGGCATAAGCCCGCCCTATATGTCAAAGCATAAGAGGCTGCTTCTTTTAAAATCCCGCCCACCTTCTGCTTATGGCTACTTCATCACTGCCGCTGCTGCCTGCGCCACGTCTATACCAATAGCCTCGATGCTTCGGAGTTTTCCATCTCTTGTACAGGAAATCCGTTTCCAGCCATACCGGTCAACCAGCTCCTGGTAAGCACCGCAGCATTTCTTCAGATAGTCCAGATGCTGCTCGTGGATATCCATGGATCCTCCCTGAAGGGCTCTTTTTTTAACCAGGCCTTCGGACACCGAAAGAGGAATATCAAGAAGAATGACCAGATCGGGCCTTGGCAGCTCCAGTTCCTCATATTCCGTTTTTTCCAGCCAGGAGAGAAATTCTTCCCTTTTCTCTGCATCTTCATACTTAGTCATCTGATGCACCATGTTGCTGGTAGTGTAGCGATCGGCAATGATGATGCCGCCCTTTTCGTAGAAGCTCTTCCATTTCATGCGATAGGAAGCGAAGCGGTCTACCGCATAAAAAAGGGAGGCTGCATAGGGATTGACATCAGAAGGGTCCCTGCCAAAGTCTCCTTTCAGATACATTTTCACCAGAGATGACGAGGGGCTGTCATAGTCAGGAAAGGATACATGCATGACTTCCCTTTTTTCCTGCCTCAGTTTCTTCTCCAGAAGGGCAGACTGGGTTTCTTTACCACTGCCATCAATTCCTTCCAGTACGATGAGGGTTCCTTTCATTCTTTCTCCTTCCATAAAAGAGGCAGTTTCCGGAGAAACTGCCTCTGTCTATTATCCTTTTCTTTTGGGATTGAACACATTCATAGCATGGTCCACTCCGTCCTTCAGGGCGGATTCAATGGAGTCTGCTGTATGAATCTTTGCGTCTTCAATTTTCTGGATATCTTCTCCGTAGGGACGGCTTAACACATGCTCCACCACTGTATGACCGTCTTGAGGATGGCCTACACCGATGCGGAAACGGTTGAAATTTTCACTTCCCAGATGGGCGATGAGGGATTTAATCCCGTTGTGTCCGCCGGAAGCTCCTTTTTTACGGATTCTTGTCTTTCCCGGCGGCAGGTCCAGATCATCGCAGATAATATAAATATCATCCAAATCCACCTTGTAGTAGCGGGCAATGGCCCCTACCGCTTCGCCGCTGTTATTCATATAGGTCAGGGGCTTTACCAGGAGCACCTTTTCCCCGTTTACCAGGGTCTGACCGATTTCCGCCTTCATGTCCTCCTTCCAGAGAGTCACATGCCAGCGACGGGCCAGTTCGTCGATTACATCGAAGCCCATGTTGTGGCGGGTATGCTCATACTCTTTCCCCGGATTTCCAAGTCCTGCAATAATTTTCATTATTTATCGAAGAGCTGGCTTACGGAAGCATCGTGGAAAATACGGAGGATGGCTTCGCCCAGGAGCGGAGCGATGGAAAGAACGGTGAGTTTGTCCTGGATTTTTTCTTTCGGGATAGGAAGGGAATTAGTCACAATCAGTTCCTTAATGTTGGAATTTCTGATTCTCTCTGTAGCCGGGTCAGTAAGTACAGGATGGCATACGGCAGCATACACATCTCTGGCACCATATTCAGCAAGCGCTTTGGCACCTTCGCAAAGGGAGCCGGCAGTATCTACGATATCATCCACAACGAAGCAGTTTCTGTCTTTCACATCACCGATGATGTTCATAACTTTGGCAACACCCGGTTCCGGACGGCGCTTTTCAATGATGGCAATCGGTGCACCTACTCTGTCAGCCAGTTCACGGGCACGGGTTACACCGCCCAGGTCCGGGGAAACGATAGTCAGGTTATCCAGGTTTTTGGATTTCACATAGTCTGCCAGAAGGGATGCAGACATGAGGTGATCTACCGGTACGTCGAAGAAGCCCTGAATCTGGCCTGCATGGAGGTCCATGGTCACCACTCTGGTCACACCGGCAGTGGACATGAGGTCTGCCACCAGCTTGGCACTGATTGGTTCACGGCCCCTTGTTTTCCTATCCTGACGGGCATAGCCATAGTAAGGCACCACCACCGTAATGTGACGGGCAGAAGCTCTCTTCAGGGCATCTACCATGATAAGCATTTCCATGAGGTTATCATTAACCGGTGCTCCGGTAGGCTGAATGATGAAGCAGTCCTTGCCGCGGACACTTTCATTAATCATGACCTGAATTTCACCATTGTTGAAACGTCCGCAGATAGCCTTTCCCAGCGGCACTCCGATGTAGTCAGAAATTTCCTTTGCCAGTGCCGGGTGTGCGGTGCCTGTAAAAATCTTCAGTTTAGAAGTGTCTTCCATGTCCATTTTGCTGCCTCTCCCTTTCCTTTCAATGTGAAAGTGTAAAAAGTTTTTCCATGGTCTGTGGATAGAATCCCATCATCCACTATCCTATGCTTTTATTATATACCAGTTTACCGGTAAAATAACAGTGAAAAATAAGATTTTATAAAAGGAAATCAATCCTTATAGGTGTCTTCCTTCACCCAATCTTCAATATTCGTCTGACGGGCCCTTGCCACGGACAGCGCCTTGGCCGGCACATCTTTAGTAATGGTGGAACCAGCGGCAGTGAAGGCCCTTTCACCGATATGTACCGGTGCTACCAGGTTCGTATTGCAGCCGATAAAGGCATGGTCGTCCACCCGGCAGCGGTGCTTTGTCTTTCCATCGAAATTGACGGTAACAGTACCGCAGCCGAAATTCACATTCCTGCCTAAATCCGAATCACCGCAGTAAATGAGGTGAGGCAGCTTGGTGCCGTCATCTACGGTGGAATTCTTCACTTCTACGAAATTACCGATTTTAATATGGTCATGGAGCACCGTATTCGGGCGGAGATGGACGAAAGGTCCGATTTCATCAAAATTCCCGATAGTGCATTCATGGGCATAGACCCGGTTGAGATGGGTGCCTTCCCCCACAGTCACATCGGTGAGCTGGGTATCAGGGCCGATAATGCAGTCTTTACCAATCACTGTCTTTCCCTGGAGAATGGTACCGGGATACAAAATGGTATCCTGTCCCACTTCCACATCCTGTTCCACGTAGGTGTTTTCCGGATTAATAATGCTGACGCCCCGGGCCATCAGCTCTTCTGCCTTTCTAAGACGGAGCACCCGGTCTGCAGCTGCCAGCTGGACTCTGGAATTGACACCCATGGTTTCGTCAGCATCCTCTGCTGCCACAGGAATGACCTTCTGCCCTTCACGAATCATAATTTCAAACACATCGGTCAGGTAATATTCGCCCTGAGCATTTTTGTTATCGATTTTCTTCAAAGCATCCAGCAAAGGGCCTGCCTTGAATACATAGGTGCCAGTATTGATTTCATGGACTGCCAGCTGCTCTGGCGTGCCGTCCTTCTGCTCCACAATGGAAGTCATCTGGCCTTTCTCATCCCGAAGAACACGGCCGTAGCCGAAAGGATCAGTCAGAATGGCTGTCAGTACGGCAGCAGATGCATTTTCCTTCCGGCAGGTCTCTGCCAGGGATGCAATCGTTTCACTCCGAAGAAGAGGGGTATCGCCGCAGATGACAAGCACATAACCCTCCCGGTCCGTCAGGAGAGGAGCCCCCTGCATCACCGCATGGCCTGTGCCAAGCTGCTCTGCCTGGTGGACAAAATCCACATGCTGTCCTGAAAGATCCTTCCTCACCAGCTCTTCCTTAAATCCTGTAATTACCACACATTTTGCAAAACCGGCCTGCCGTACCACCCGGATTACCTGCTCCACCATAGGCACACCGCACACGCGGTGCAGAACCTTCGGTAAAGCGGACTTCATGCGAGTCCCCTGTCCGGCAGCCAGAATCAGGGCTGTTAAATCTGCCATTGTTCCTCCTGCTGCAAACGACCTGAAAACTATATATACACGGATATCATTGTCAAATATAAGTAAAACCCGTAGCTTTTATTTTAGCAAATGGGAATGACGATGGCAAGGGCGTCTTCGCCGCCCTTGCCGGGGCCTTTGGCCCCGAGGGTTCAGAGGGTTCAAAGGGTTCAACGGGTGGTGGTGGCGGCTGCGGCGTGCACAGCGAACATGATTGGTAGGAGCACCAGCGACGCACCAATCATAGTGAGTCGTTTCCCCTTTAGGGGCAGTAATAAAGTCGGCGTTACGTGCTCAGCTGTATTCCCGTAGGGGCCTGCCGCCTACGGCGACAGAGGGGCATATGGCATCCATCGGGGCTTCGCCCCTCGGTGCCAAGGGTTGTGGTTCAGGGTTGTGTCGCTTGTGTGGAGACCCTGCAGAGGGGCTCCAAGTCGGGCAAAGTTGGTCCTTAGCCTGCACATAAAAGGACTTTCCTATGAGTCGCCCGACCGATTCAAGGGAAGGTGTCCGCTTCGCGGCTGAGTCTTTTAGTCAGCGTCACGGACGGAGCCCCGCATTACCGTCATTCAGAGCGGAGCTGCCTGTCGAACATGAGTGAAATGTTGTTCTTCGTTAAGCCAGGGAAGCACTGATTTAATCGCAGAATCGTATTTCATATGCATTTTTATCCAATGCTGCGTCATAAGTCTCCTTAAATAGCTCGCTATTCGCGTCGACTTATTCCTTGCATTGAATAAAAATGCAAGAATGAAATCCGATAACGATTAAATCAACGCTTCCCTAAAGGAGCGAAGAACCTCGGTGCCCGCTGCAATTGACACCATCGGTAATAAATACCTGTCGGCGGGGCAGACTTGTCGATAGTGGCTCGGCCCCCTCAAATCTCTATTTTTTCACCCCTCGAAAACACGCAAAAAACTTCCTGAATACCATAAAGCGGGGATACCGAAAAAGCCGCTTCGGGCGCAAGACTACCCTTCAGGATATCAGGAAGTTTTTTCGTATGTGCAATTTTCAGCCGGCTGAGGAGAAGCATCCTGCCCCTCTCTCCGGCATCCTGCATTCCATGGATTCGCGCAGGCAGGATAGCCGCCGGTCTTTGGAGCTTTTTGCTTCTCTGTACATAGAGTCATGGAAGGGAGCATATTGTCTCAAGAATCTGTACTGACTGACTTTCTTCTTATCAGAGATTATTTTTCTTAATGAAAGAACGCTTTTTCACTGTGCCAATATATCCCTGCTTGAACCGGGAAACTGTAATGGTCCCATCGCCCCATCATTCATGTCATAGATTTTAACCATAGGCATAAAATTATCCGAAGTTAGATCACTTGGTACTCTTTCCTAAAAATGGAGATGCTTTCCCAAAGCTGCTAATAAATGCACCTCTTCTTGCACGGGTCAAAGCAACATAGAGAAGACACTTTTCAGATATCAAGGATTCCTCTCTGGACACTTCATCGGTCTCGTCAATAGCATTTTTCAGAGGAATCACATTATTATTTGCGCCTGCCACAAAGACATACTCAAATTCCAAACCTTTGACTCTGTGCATGGTAGCAATCCGGATACCGTCCTTTTCGTCAGAATCAGAAGAATCTTTTGTAATCTTAATAATGGGAATTCCTTTTTCCTGTAAAGCATCCTTATAGTTATCTACGAGGCTGTTTGTCCGTGCCACAAGGCAGATATTCCTAAGTTTTACGCCACTCTTCTGGAGGTCCTCAATGGTTGAAGTAATAAAGTCCAGTTCCTGGTTCGCTGTTCTGCATTTCTTAATGACAGGCTTTTCGCCATGCATCAGCGACCGACAGGTATCCCCTACATCGGTAGAATCATCCAGATCATCAAAATTGATTCCCTTAAGCAGGGCGAAGGCATATTTTCTGATTTCCTCAGTGGTACGATAATTGAGCCGCAGGATACTGCCTCGGCCGCGAATATCAATGCCGCACTGGCCTAAAGATGCATGATTTTTATAAATTCTCTGGTGAGCATCCCCAACGATAAAAATATCATTATCATGCTTTTCTCCGGCCAATACGCGAATCAGCCGGTACGCCGCCGGACTCAGGTCCTGCCCTTCATCCACAATGATATGCTGATACATGGGTCCTGCGCCCTTCTGTTCGATTAAAAGGCGGCAGTCATACAGTGCCATTTCCACATCGCGGAAATTTTCACTTTTCATATCCCTGATATATGCATCAAAAACATTCCAAATTTTCCGCCTCTTCAGACGATTCAAGCGGGTACCGCGTCCCAGCCTGGAAGCCACTGCATATTTCTGGAAGGAGAACGTCTCCTGAGCCATGACCACCTTTTTCCATTCCTCTTCATAAAAGCCAAGGTCATACTCCACATCATCACATTCAGCCATAGCCTCATCCAGTTTTTCCCTTGCCTCCTTGTCAAATATGACTTTCGGCTTATACCCCTGCTCTTTAAGGAAACGGGTTGCCCAGGCATCCAGATTAATCACCGTAATATGGCGCAGCTCATCGGGCGTGCAGATTTTCTTCAGGTTGGACAAGATATCCTCTGCCAGGTTAGCAGTAAACGTGGTAAAAAGAATCCGCTCCCCTTCCCCCGACTTTGAAGCCAGGTAATGGGCCCTATGCATGGCAACCACCGTTTTGCCGGTGCCTGCCCCGCCAAGGACACGAGCCGGACCATGATACAGAGCCTGCACCAGTTTCCTCTGGGTCGGATGCAGAAAAACACGCCATTTTTCCAAAGGCTCTGCCAGAATGCGGCGAAGTTCCTCTTCTCCCTTCACAACAGTGAAAGACTTCATAGACTCCGGCCGTTCCAGAGCATCGCTCAGATTGTCCGTAGGCTTTTCTTTCAAAGCCTCTGCGGAAATCATATCGAATACTTCCTTCAAAGGAATGCCTTCTACCAGCCAATTCAGATTCTCATAAGTATCTTTTGGCAGACGGCCTGCTGCCTTTAAGAAATCATCACGGTCATTTAAACTGCGAACCAGAGGCAGTAATTCCTCCGGTACCCCAAGGCGCATGAGGTCCTTATCTGCTATGTGGTCAAATAGCTTCTTTGCCGGCATGGCAGCCCCATCAGCAGGCACCGAGACCGGAGTCGTATCTACATCAAACACCTGGATACCACCGGTCACCGGATTTACCATACACTTCTTCCGAGCCGCCCAGCGATAGGCCTCGTCATGATGATCCACCCAAAGCAGGATATAGGTGTTCGAGCTTGCCTGCCTGACAACGATCCCCCGATACTCCAGGTCAATACGGACCGAACAGATCTTATCATCCAGGCCGCTCCTGATTTTTTCATAATGGATTCTCGGACTCTCCGGATTGCTCCGGAACTTGCTGATAAACTCCGAAGTCTTTGCCTGTTCCTTACGCGGAAGCTTTACGAAGGCAGAAAGGAAATCATCGGAAATTGCAACTGTTGCACGAGCCATTATTTCACACCTCCAAATATATTCGATTTAAATTCAGAAATTTTATCCAGTACCGTCCAGCCCTGGGACTCCAGATACTTGCGGAGTGCATCTGTATAATCTGCCGGGCTAAGGAAACATACCTTGTTTTCGATCCAACCCATAGTCATGGTACCGATGATTCGGTGATGGTCATCTTCCACATCTTCGCCTACCATATCCGGCACAGGCCCTTTGACATGCATGACCATTTTACCAAAATCCACTTCCTCAGGAGAAGCAAATATATTCGTCATGTAGTCATTCCAACGTTCATCATACGACGGCTGTCCAGAAATCAATGCCACACTTGCCTTCACCGGAGCCAGGTTGAAATACTTACCGGCCTCCATCCCCAGTTTGCTCACACCGATAAACTGCGGTGAAAACTGCATGACATTCACATAATGCCAGAAGCCGTTCCATACCATTCGGAAATCTGATGAATGGCTCCTGTTTTCATCATGCAATACAGCCGCCACCGGAACAGACAAATCCCGGATACCGGAAGACAATTCTGATTTTGGCACACCGGACAGGATGGTAAGCTTCTTATCCGCATACGGAGTCATTTGGCCAAAATAAGTATCATCAAAATCCCATTGCCCATCAATCCAATCCGTGGCCTGCCGGACTTCATTCCACTGGGTGTACCAGGGATTATATTCATAGGGAGTATGCTGCTGCACAGTGATCAGCCCATCAGAATAGGCTTTTGCCAGATTTTGGAAATCCCTTTCCGCCTCCGGTTCTGCTAGATATCTCATCAAAATTTCAAAGGCCCGCAGCCCATGAATGGGCTCAGGGCGATTCTTCAGTCCGCCAAGATAGCTGTCATATAATACCTTTGCAGGAAGCTTCCGGGGATCCAGCGTTTCTACGGCATAATCATTTCTCTTCTTAAAGACATCCTCCACATCATCATAGGACAGAGACCATACACGATACTGATCGCTTCTCATGATGGCGTTTCTCTTAAGCGTATCATCGTCTGTCTTATCCCAATGATAGGTAAAGCCATCGGTAAATATAGCCACATCCTTTCTGGAAATGGATGGCTTGACTCCCTCAGGCTCCTTAATAAGGCGCAGGATGAAATCCGGTTTGGAGTCCACTGCTACGCCGTCAGCCTTACCCAGATGGACCTGCGGCTCGATTTCCCAAACGGAGCCATTTACGTGAGCCACATAACCTTCCTTGCCATTGAGGATTTCACTATTCACAGACACGTCAAGGCTGTCATTCCGACAACGCCGGATAGCCTCAATGAATGCCGCCTCCAGCTCACTGTCAAAAATAACATTTGCCTTTACCGTATCCAGCTTTTTGATTTCCTTGATATTCTTCTGTCCGCTCAAGATAGACCGTAAAAGACTCTCTGCTACATTCCGGGAAATACTTCCGATATTTCTGCTCTGCCGATAAGCATAGAGGCATCGATAGCATCCATCCTTCTGAGGATCATCGTGGCAGGAGCAGTTTTCCATAACAGACAGGGCCTTTTGGAAAATCTGGACCATGGAGTCCTTATTTTCCATGAGCTGCTTCAAATACCCGGTGCCACCGGGTACGGAATCATAAACTACCAGATACTTCTTGCGATAAGGTCCTTCTTCGGTGGGTACATCACATACAGTGGCATGGATATGGTCCACATTGCCAAAATATTCCTTCATCCCCAGCATAAAGGCCGCCGTGAAAGATTCCTGCTTCACCTCGGAATCCATCCGCGAAGTAACCGGCATGAGGATCCGCAAAACTTCTGTCTGGAAATCGCGATACAGATACATGCAGGGGATAATGGCATCCTCATATTTGGGATCACCGGGGAATCTGCCTGCCGGACAGGCCTTCGTATGTACAGGTTTCCCCTTATCATCCTCCGGCTGCAGAGAGCCGCAGTATTTACAGATTTTGAAACCATTCCGCACATCCTCGATACCATCCACCATGGTCTTTGTTCCACTGGCACCGGACAGGCCGAAATTAATTTCACGGAGAACCGCCTTGCGCGCAAATTCATAGCCGAAATTGAAATCCTTATTATCCATTTCATAAGCCTTGACAATGTCTTTTTCCATGACATCCACAAGCATCTGGTCCTCGTAGAAACGGGTAGCCCTGTCCTCGCTTCCATCATCAATGAGACTTTCCATCTCATTTTCACTGGAATAGACAATCTGAGGCCGCAGCATGGTGACTTTCTGTCCGCTGTCTGCCCAATCGGGGCAGTGGCAGGACGGGCAGGCAGAATGCTTCTGCGCCTCCTGCTCCGGTTCCGCATGGGAACAATTCGGGCACAGCCGCCAAAGCTCTGGTTTCGCCGTTTTGACATCCACACGGGAAATCGTCATCTTATGCCCATCGGCATAAAATGTATTCATTGGTGCAAATTCTCTGATAGCATTGGAAGCAGCCCGGTTATATTCCCCATAATGGACCGCTTTCGTCCGCTCATTCCCCTCTCCATCATCCATCTTGCGGGTAAATACGGCGCGAAGGGTCATCCCCTCCTCAGGGAAAGCATAATTAGGAAGAAGTCCTTCATCCGCCATGAAGCCGTAAATATTTTTCCTCTGCAAATCTTTGATTGCCTTCGTCAGACCATCAATTTCATCCTGGGTTTCTTTGATTTCAGCCGACAGGGAAGGATCCTCTACCTTTTCATAGGATTGAGCCAATTCTGCCTGATACTGTTTTAAATCTTTTCTATCCGATTCCAGATACTCCTTCTGCGCCTCCAATTCCTCAAACCGTTTCAGGATATTCACCTGCATGGGAGTATTCTTGTTTGACTGAGTTCCTTTGGCAAAGTCCTCCAGTGCCTGTTTCGTAGAATCATCGATATCCTTGCTGAAAAGCTCCTCAAAGGAAGACAAAAGCTTTGTCAAGTGATTCTGTACATAATAAAGGAAATTGAAAGGGAACCGGATATCCTGTCCCTGGTTCAGTGTGCCCTGGTTGAACTTTTCCCGATTTGCTTTCATATGGACAAGGCAGGCGCCCACATTGTCCGGTATATCGTTATGTCCAAGGCCCGTTTTGACCCAGCAGTCCAGGCAGTATGCAATGAGCTGCCTTTCCAGTACGGCTGATGCCTTCAGGAAAATTTTCGGCGGGTCAATTTGTCCATCAATCATGGCCAGCGGATCCGCATAGAAATACAGATCATGGGGCCGGGCATTGGCCACTGCTGCCACAAGGGCATTGCCATCCTTACGGCCTGCGCGGCCGCAGCGCTGGAGAAACTGGGCCTGGGCCGGCGGCATACTGCACAAAATGACTGTATCCAGATCTCCTATATCGATGCCCATTTCCAGCGTAGGCGTGCAGGATAACACATTGGGATCAAAAGGCTTTCCTGTGGTCTTATCTCTTTTGAAATCCCGTTCAATCTTGATCTTTTCCTCGTTGTCCAAAAGCCCCGTATGCTCTCTGGCATTAATGCGGCAGATTGTCCCATTTTCATAGAGCTGGTGATAGTAGTCAAGGGAAGCATCCTCGTCCAGATGAAGATGTCCCGTACACTGCTTCCGCAGACACTTTGCCCCTTCCCACAGACTGTCACTGCCGCCGGCCGCAGAAAATACGGACCCGCAGATATCACAGCGCAGCTGACTCACCAGAGAAGAAACATAAACCTTTTCTTCATTAATGCCATAGATGTCATAGGATGCACCTTTTTTAGTCAGATAATGCTTCTTTGTTACCAGCTTCTGTTGAACAAGTCCATCCAGTACAAACTGGGTCATCCTCTGCAAAAGTCCCTTACTCAAAAGGTCTTTCTTCACAATGGTATCCATGTACTTAGGCTGTTCCACGTGGTCGAAAGAACGGGAAGTAATACGTGTCACATTTCCTGCAATAAACCGTGGAATATTGCGTCCCGACTGCCTGCCGGGCCTCCATTTCTTCCAAGCCGTAGACAACAGATAGGGATTGCCATCATTTTCCAGATATTGGTCAAAGGTGGGATCCGTAAAGGCACCAAAGAACTTCATAGTATTCAGGAAACGGAGAACTGTCTGTTCCATGTCCTTCCGGTTGGTCTTGTCCAGATAGTCTTTAAAAGATTCATCCTTTGAAAGCGCATCCCGTATATAAGCTGCTGCTTTGGCAATATCATCCAAATGGAAGGCCAGTGCAGAGTTTCCCGACTTCTCCAGCGTCCTTCCGATATGACTTGTCCTGCCATATTCCAGAAGGATTTCATATTTCAGCCGGTTTTCAATATCTTCAATGAGTTTCCTGGTCTCCTGTCCTCCCGGGAGCTTCCTTTCATTCACCAGATACTGGTAAGCTCTCATCCACACCATATTGGGTGCAATGAAATCAGCAATAAAATCCTCGTCAGAAAGCTCGCCATGCCAATAGGAAAGGAAGCCTTCCATGAAATCTTTCAGACATTTCTGCTCTCCCTGTGCATCCAGATGGAGGACGTACTTCTGTATAGCCATGCGCAGGCAGAACCGCCATGTTCGGGAATTAAAGAAACCCGCCCGCTGGGCCGCATCCTGCACACTATCCGAAAAAGCAAGGAGCTTCCGGTCATCATTAAAATTGGAGGCAAAAAGCTGGGCCATTTCTGCGGAAATCTCCGTAGCGCTTCGAAGACCCATAAGGGAAATACCGCGTTCACTTCCACAGAAAGGACAGATATACTGATGCTTCTTTCCACTTGTCAGGAAAAGGGACTTTCTCCTCAAATCCGGAACCAGTACAGACATCATGAATGTGCCGCACTCATGACACTTGGGCTTCTTCCGGCCCCCTTCCTTCACATGGAGGCACTTGGGGCAGAGCCACACCTTCCTCATTCCTTCGGGAATAGGAAGATTTTCATCATAGGGATACATAAGGGCAATATCCGTATTGGCATCAAAGAAAAGGTTATAAAAAGCACTGAGATCCTTGCCAAGGCATGCCGTAAGCTCTCCATTTTCAGGGCTGAGACGGCTGGCCCATCCGGTAGCCCCGCAGTCACGGCAGTTGACCACCGGCAGATACTGCTTGGCCTGCTGCACATTCAGTTCATTGGCCAGGGCGTATTCCACATGGTCCGGGGATACTTTGGCCTCCAGCCGGCGCAGTTCCTTCAGCCAGAGCTGCACATTCACATCAAGGAAAGGCCGTCCTATCCGGTTTTTGGCACAGGAAATCAGGGCCAGCAGCGCATCAAAAAGAATCTCCCCGGACGCATCCGCTTTAATCTCCGGATGAATGACCTGCAAGCGAGAAATCAAATCCTTCGTATGGAAATAGTGTCCATCCAGGGCTCGGATGAGGGACTGGAAATAGCCAAGGTGCATGAGCCTATGGCCCAGTGCCTTCTTACCCTCGGAAGTTTCCAAATCTTCCCGGAAATCAGAAAGCCAGCAGGATGCCGCTTTCTTGATGTAGCCATCCTTATCATCCTTCTCCATCAGCTTTTCCAGCTCGTCCGCATCTGTTTTACCGGGTATAGTAACATCCGTCACATCTACCTGGTCCAGAAATTCATCGCCCGTGAGACGGGACTCTGTAATGACGGACCCGCTGGCAAAGGGCTCGCCAAAAACCTGGGACGCATAGGAACGAATCCCCGCATCGCTGCTCTTATCCCCCATGGTGGCTGAAGTGCCGATACAGCATAGATAATTCTCCGGCGTTCCCAGCCGCTTCTTTAAACGGCGGAGAAGGCAGGCCAGATCCGTCCCCTGGGCGCCGTCAAAAGTATGGAACTCATCCACCGCTATAAACTTTAACGTGTCTTCCTCATTTCGCGACCACAGACCTGCATCGTCCGGACGGATAAGGAGATAATCCAGCATTTTGTAATTGGTAAGCAGGATATCCGGCGGATTGTTGCGCATGGTTTCCCGGTCCGTAATGATTTGGTCCTCGGTCATCCGGTTATTATGGGTACGCGCCAGGCTTCCCACATAAATCCCCGCAGTCACCGTATCCTTCAGCTTGGGATTTCCATAAATCAATTCTGCTATGCGGCGGGACTGGTCCGATGCCAGGGCATTCATGGGATAAATAATGAGCGCCTTCACTCCGCGCTTTCCTTCCCGGGCCCGCTTATAGCAGTAATCCAGGATGGGATACAAAAAACATTCCGTCTTACCGGAACCTGTACCAGTGGCCACCAGCGTGGACTCAGGCTTTTTTCCCGTAAGCCGCTCAAAGGCCCTGGCCTGATGAACGTAGGGCATGTAGGCCGGCTGAATAGCTTCGAAGCAGTCCGGCATAGTATCCACACTCCGAAAGGGCAGGCGGATAGATACATAAGGTTCATGATACAGATAATCCTTTTCCCGAAGCATATCGGTAAAGGAATCTTTAAAAGGTACATTGGTCATGGGGAACGTGGTGGCCACATAGTCGCCAATCCCCTTTTGCAGCTGTCTTGCCAGAATAGAAGGAATCATGATTTTTTACTCACTTTCCATACTTTTCTTCAAAAAACTTCCACGCCGTTTCATAATCTTTCTCCCGATCACACCGATCAAAGGGAGCCACATACTCAATAGTCCGCTCCACCGGGCCGCCGGGCATGGTATCATCCGTAATAGTCCGATAAAACTTCTTCCCCGCCGGAGCCCCTTTGATGCCGTCTTCCCATTCTTTACGGGAAAAGCCCACATTCGTCAAACTCCGGTTCGTGGTAAATACGATACGCCCATTGGCATCGTACCAGGTGTCCTTTTCGTAAGACTGGAGTACCGGGAATTGTATGCGATAAATTTCTTTCAACTGCTCCAGGGTCATGCCCAATTCCATAGCCACAAGCACATCAATTTCCACCAGCGCCTGCCGCCGTTCATAATCGGTGCGGAGCGGTACTTCCCAGGTCAATGTATCCGGCAGGTCAAAGCGATGATTGTCCAAGCGAGCATCTTTCTTCGTCCAACGGCAATGTCTTTCCATGAGGGGAAGCCCCTTTTGGTAAATGGATTGGTATGCCGAAGTGAGGCACTGGAGGAGAAGACCACGGGTAATCATCTCACCGGTCCGCTTTGAAGGCTTGAACACAGGAAATGATTCTGCTGCCGCAAAATTAAAATTGACTTTTCCCATGATCTTAGTATAAAAATCAACAGGCAGGGAAATCCAACTGCAGGCCGCCATCAATAAATCCTCTTCATTCTGAAATACCATACTAACCAGACCATTGATATGGCTGGTATTTTCAGGCAGAAGGGCTATGTTAAGCGTTCTTTCCTGTTTCAAGTTAAGCATTTTCCTACAGGCCAATTTCGGATAAGAGCGGTAAGGCCTTCCCAAGGACAAATTCTGCGAATCATATGAACTATAGAATTTTGTAGTCAAAGAATATTTACTTCGCGGCATATAATCAAAATTGATCTCGTTTAAATCAATAGAGTCATAGTCCCCTTTTTCCTTACATATACGTCTTGGCGTTTTGTAAAATGGATTTGCCACAGTTATGTGCGGGCCAGAATAAATGATATCGGTATTTGAGTTCGGAAAGCAAACATTCAAATTCATTAACCCATTTTTCTGTGCATTTGTTTCATGAAGCATCTCGGATAGGTTAATTTCATCTTTTAAATTTCGCAATTTCCTTAGAGATAGGCCAAAGCATCTCGTCGTTTCAAATAAACTATCCGTTTGAAATCCAAGCAATTTTGTTTCCATTGGATTCTTGTAGTCAAAAAGATTAGCCATAATTCTAAGTTGGTTATAACTATATCTGATAATCCTAGTTTTATGCCCTTTTATACTCCAGCTGCCATTATCGTTCTTTAGTCCTTCAGCATTACCCTCTCCATGATTTGCATAACATTCATCAATTGTTTCTGGTACAAATAAATTGGAAATACTGTCAAATTGAATTTGTGATTTATTTCGCGATGAGCCATACACATTGATTCCAAAAATATTTGGATGACCGATTTCTTTAAATAACAATTTTTCATTAATAAATTGAAAGTGATATTTTAACCTAGTATATAGTTGTTGACGTAAAGGACCGCCATTAGGATCATCGTACACTCCATCTGGATGTAAGAAAGAAGAACATCCTTTGTTATTAATATATTTCCAAGATTGTGGCAAAAAGCATTTATACAAATTGGGTTGTTGTCCTCTTAAAGAACAGTAGTTCTGAATGCTATTTAGAAAGCTCTGGAGTCCAGCATTTTCTGAATATTCTTCTAAATAGGCATATTTACACTGTTCATTCTCGAAAGACTCATTTCTTTGCTTTCCTGCTTCCATTGCAGAGAATTTTTTCACCGCAAAAAGAGGATTATAATCAGAAAGAACTCCTTCCTCCTGCCATTGAATCTTAATCCACGGTGGATTTCCCAGAATCAGGTCAAAGCCCCCATTATCTGCGAATACATCAGCAAATTCCAGTTCCCAATGGAAGAAATGATTTTTCTCTGCTATTTCTTTGGCCGTCTGCAGGCGCGGGAAAAGAAGGCAGAGTTGGTCCAGATTGACCCGTCCCTGTCCCTGAGGCATGACTTCATCCAACTTATCCTGCAACGTCTTACTTTCATAAGCGCCACCGAATAAAGAAGGAAAATACTCTTCATCCAAAAGGTCTGAGTCACCCTTTGTATCGATAGTCCCGCGAAGGATCAGGTACATATCATTGATGAATTCGGTACGGTTGGGCAGCTGGTCTGCCTTGTCGATGGGCCAGAACCAGAGGGCGCACCAGTAGTCCATGGCAAATTTCAGACGGGCATAGGCGCCTGCATTTTTTTCGTGCTGGGATTTGTAGTATTTATCATAAATCCTATCCTTCTCCCGGATGGTGGTTCTTGTTTCTACTTTCTTATCTGTTTCCGGATATATAGACAGTACATCCTGGGTCGTATCATTAATCACGTGACGCAGTTCCACCTGGTCTTTAAAAAGAGTATCGATGGTCTGGGACAATTCCATCAGTTCATTCACTTCTTCCCCGGTATAGGGTTTAGTGAATTCCTTGTTCCATTTCTTGATAGCCGCCACATGGTCCGGTTCCAGTTTCCTGATGACCTTGTCATCATATTTTGACATGCCCGGATCACCCAGAAGAAAATGATAAATCTGATTTTTCTTATTTCTTTGTTTACCGGGCATGATTCGTTTCGGTTCCGCATCGTACCAGTGTAGTCCTTTAGCTGTAGCAGTCAACTGTTCCTTATCATAGCATTCCCTTCTGGCACCAATGAGGGAATTGCCATTCACCAGCTGCGTGCGGAACCAGGGCACATAGCCGCCGGAATAAATGGTATTCAGCCACAATGATACTTCCGCCAGCTCCACGGCCGTAGGGTTCAAGTCGATGCCGTACACATTTTCATCGGCAATGTACATCTTCACCTTCTGCAGTTCCCGGGCCCGACGGTCATAAGGAATGGTATCTCCCAGTTCTTCCTGTTTCTTATTGATGTAAGCCTCTGCCAGCTGGTTGATGGCTTCGTTCAGGAAGGCCGCACTTCCCATGGCCGGTTCACATACCTTAAGATGAAGGATTTCATCGGCGGTCTTATTTTTAAGAAGTTCTTTCAGTGCATACTTCACCAGACACTTCGTCAGGGATTCCGGTGTGTAGTAAGACGCAGACTGCTCTCTCTCCCTGCCGGCCAAACGGTAAATGAACGTGCCTTTTTCATAGGTACGGAGCTGTCCTTTCTTTGGACCTGTCTCATAGCGGACCCTTTCGTCTTCTGCATAGTCTTTCACTTCGTCTTCCGGAACGAAATAGCCCACATCCAGCTCATTAAATTTATCACCGGCCTTTTTGACTTCATACAGTTTTTCTCTTGCGATGAATCCACGGTAGCTTAAAAGGGCTTCGTATACAGAGCCGATCTGGTTGATGCCCAGGTTGGCATAGGAAATCCTGCCGCGCCGCTGTTTCTTATTTCCTCTATCCCGAGTAAGGCTCATAAGGTTGATGATGCGGATCATCACTTCATCCCGCATACGGGCATGGTAAAGGAGCGGCGTCCGTTCCCTGTCAAAAATATGGGCTTTTAATGGCAGGATAACGAATACGTCGTGGGCGCTTTCCTGTGCTTCACATTTTTTCAGGTCTTCATCTTTACGCGGATAGCCGTTGTAAATCATATTGAAAAGGGTGGAGAGGGTATCGGAAAAATAATAGTTTTCTCCCACCATATCGTCGGGCCGCACCTGTTCCGCAATGCTGCGGAGGCTTTCTATGGAGTAGGCGGAAAGATAGGTGTTTTCCTTAATCGGTGCATATCCCAGTTCCGGCCTTGATTCCATGAAGAAGAGGAAAAGGAGTCGGTACATGTACCGCACGCACTGGATGGAGAGGTCAGCCGCATCGATTTCCTCTGCCTCCACACCGGGTACATGATGGGTTCTGTAGTAATAAAGCACTTCGTTTCCTAGAAGTTCAATGGATTCACGAAGGGCGTATTTCAAATCATCAGACACTGCATTGGCATTCCTGTAGGAGGCTGCATCCAGCGCATCCAGGAGCGGTTTATCCTCCTTCGGACAGAGGGCTTCTTTATGGAGAAGGGCTGCCATCGCTCTCAGTGTGGTAGGCTCATGGCGTCCGAAAATAGCAGAAAGGTCAAAGCTGAAGTATTTCTTATCGCCCCATTTATTTCTGTCCAGCAGGACAATCTGGTCGATGCCGATGAGCATGATAAAACGGGGATGTTCTACGCGGTTCCCGAAAAAGGCCTGGTTCACCAGTTCTTCATTTGACACATTGGGCAATACATCAGTCTTGACAATATCCGTATCGTCCATCCGGAGTTTTTTTGTAAAAATCGGGCAGGCGCTGATGATGTCCTGGTCTGCCTCGTCGGGAAAGGCGGTGAGGATGATCCAGAGGAGCGGTGCTCCGCCGGCGTCCCTGACTTCCGCATACACCGGAGCAGTCAGTTCTGCGCTCACCGGGATTTCCTGTTCTTTTACCACATCAACGCCATCATATCCCAGGGCATCCAGGTATACATCTGCCATTTGCTGCACCAGAGACAGATGGGTCCTGGTGAAACGTGTCTTTTCATATCTGTCGTGGGCCACATAGTACCGCCGCCCTGCATCGCCAAGCAGGGACCAGGGCGTTTTCGCCCGCTGGCCTTTCTGTCTCTCTTCCTGCCAGCGGGAAAGGAGTGCTTTCACCGCATCATCATCATAAAATGAGGACGCAAAGTAGTGATTGGTAAAATATTCATTCCGGTTATTGATCCCGGTGAGATCGAAATGTTCAGCACTCATTGCTGTACTCCTTTCAGGACTGCAATGACACGAATGTATGGGTTATTCTCTATTTCCAGCGTATCATGGACCCAGTTCACCAGTTCAGCAAAAATCTTCTCTGTTTCTTTGATTTTTTCCGCTCTCTCCAGAGCAGGGAAAAGGGAGCCTTCGTAAAATTGGTAATGCTTACCTTCCAATTCGGCCAGCTTACTGACTTCCCTATCCACTTGGGGATCCACTTCTTTTTTATATTCCATATATTTTTTCTGCAAATACTCTTTGGCTTTGCCTATGGTTTCATGGAGAAGTGATTTGGCCTGCTCGCAGTCCTTTTGCGTGATTTTTTCCGCATTGATGAGAATGGCTTTATCAAGACCTGTACGATTGATGAGTTCATCCATCCCATAGAACTGCCGGAATGAACCATTCCGGAATCCCACGCCAAACCATTCGTCCACCACAGGAGTGGATTTCCTGTTCGGTATGCTTCCTTCCACGATAAAGATGATTTCCTCCTCTGAAAGGCCTTTGGAAATCCCCAAAATCGGTGCTTCTTCCCGCCGGAAGAGCTGACCTGTCTTGTTATTAAGCCAGTTCATCAGCGGATGGAGTTTCCACAGGTACTGGGTATCGGACCAGGAGTTTTCTGTGATGCTGTTTTCTTTGCTGCGTTCTATTTCATTCTTGCAGTAGGAAATATCATCGCTCAAATTCAGCCAATCTCCCCTGGGCATAGCTTCTTCCGGAATGAGCTGGGCCAGATGTTCCTTCAGATCATTGTCATCGTCATTCATTTTAATTCGAATCCCGGAATATCCTCGCGGTTCTTCCATGGGTATGTTCTGGATTTCCATGGCCCCGGTCATGTATTCCTTGTCGTTCATTAATGTGCGGTCATGGGTCACTTTTGTTTCCGGTTCTTTCTCTTCCTTCTGGGCATTCTGGAGAAGCAGGTCCAGAACGCTCATGGATTTCTCCGCGGTGCTGAACTGGCTTTCCATATCCTCTTCATGGGCTCCTCGTTCAATGACTCCGGCGGTCACATTTTCTTCTTCCTCCTGGTTGTATTTCCCCATCAGTGACAGAGGGTCCCCTATGTTTTCATGGGCACTTTGTTCTTTTTCAATCAGGATTTCCATAATATGGTTGTCGTCTTTGATGGACGAATTAGCGCTTTCCGTTATCATATAGCGGATATCGGGCTGTTTCTTCTGTCCGTAGCGGTCTATGCGGCCGTTTCTCTGCTGGAAGACAATAAGGGACCAGGGAATATCGAAGTGGATGAGCCTATGGCAGAGGTAATGAAGGTTCAACCCTTCTGATGCTACATCGGAGGCCACCAGTATCCTCACATCCGATTCTGTACGTCCGAAATCGTCCACCTTCTCCTGCAGTTCTTCATCTGACATGGTGCCTGCCATGGTCACTACCTGTTCATCGGTCATATCCAGGTCTTCCCGCAGTTTGGCGGCTACATATTTCATAGTTTCAATGCGTTCTGTAAAAATGACGATTCTGTCATCTTTGGCTTTCGGATTCCATCCGTATTCCCTGCTTTTCAGCAGAGAAAGGAGATGACGGTATTTGCTGAAATCCTGGTTCCCGATACGTTCCACATAGGATTTAAGCTGCTCCAGCTTGGCGATATCTCCCATACCACCCTGGGGATATCTTTTATAGAGTTTTTTGAGTCGTTCATCCAAACTCTTCAAGCAGGCTGCCGGACTGGAAAAGAGGGATTTCAAAAATCCCGTCTTCAGCAGATATCCGGCCCCCTGAGCTGTCTGATTTTTTCTGGATTTATCCATGTCCAGTTTCATCCGGTCCAGTTCATCAAAAGCAGCTTCTTCAGCCGGAGAGGCCGCTGCTTTTTCTATGGAAACTTTTCTTTCCAAAAAGGCACCGGCCATCTGGTCCTTCACGTCTTTTTTGAAGCGGCGGATGAAAAGGCCCTGAATATCTTTTGTAGTATATTTCTCGGGGTTGGCAATAGCCGTAGGATCCAGCATGTTCATAAGGGATGCAAAACTGCTGGGTCTTCCATCATGGGGCGTAGCGGAGAGCAGAATCAGGGAGTCGGACCGCCGGGCAAGGAGTTTCGCCAGCTTGGAACGCTGGGCCTGGTTCTTCCGATCTGCCACGTTCTGTGCTTCATCGATGACAATAATGTCCCAATAGGCATTTTCCAGATGTACCCGGTATTCCACATCTCGTTTCAGTGTATCAATAGAAACAATCACTTTATCATAATAGAAAAAAGGATTGTAATTGGAAGGAAGGCTGGCACGAATGCGGGCAATACGGCTGGAGTCCAACCGCACCAGGGGAATCGTAAAACGATCCCACATTTCCTTCTGGAACTGGGTCATCATACTTTTTACCGTAACCACAAGGATACGTTTCCCCTTGCCCCGGGCAATGAGTTCAGACATCAAAACACCGGCTTCTAACGTCTTACCGAGGCCCACACTGTCCGCAATGAGGATGCGCTGCCGCAGGCGGCCCAACGCCATTTCTGCCGGTTCCAGCTGATAAGGCATGGGATCCATCACTGCCTGGTCGCCAATGTGGATAGCCTTATCGGTAATCACTTTCTGACGCAGCTGGCTTTCAATATAGAGTCTGGATTTCCTGTAGTGCCCGCTGTCATCAATAACAAAGTGGATATTCTCCGGATTCACCGGTTCGATATGATCCAAGTCGCTTAAAAAGACCGCTTCTCTATCCCTGACAAGGTCAGAGATACCCACACAGTAAAGCGCCTTGTTTCCGAGGATGTTATCTTCTACCTTTTTGACACGCCATTCTTCGCCACGAATCAGCACACGCATCCCTGGTGCATAATCGACTCCTGAATCCATAAAGGTCTCCCTTCCTTATTGTAAACAGCATCAATCATATGCTGCTATATTTAAGTTTTATCTTCTATTACAATCTTAACACAAGGCAGAGACAAGTTCTTCTATTATTTTAAAAAGTTAAAGGAAGCAGGCATCGTTTTCTTTCCGTATCGAATATCATATATCATAATACCTAATACCATTCGATTTATCTCTTTGCTGTCCGCCTCTTTGGCAGACTATTTTTTCTACTTTCTATTATACTCACAGCCATGACAGGTCCTGACACTGACAGAAAATTTTCCACAAAAAACAGCCTCCGATTTGCAGCATCGTGGATGTCCCCAGATCTGGCTGTTGCTCTGCAACGGGTATTACCATAATGCAAATGGAGGCTGCTGTATATAGAATACTAAAAGGATAGATTTGAGATGGGCGATAGTACTTTGAACTTTTGCCTTCACTTCCGACCAGGATTCGTAGAGAACTTGGGATTTCTCCACCCACTTTGTGGAGACCCTGCAGAGGGTCTCCAAGTCAGTTCAGCATTGAGTATCATTCCGACTTGTGACCTCATACACCCTTTGCTGCTGCGCAGCGTTCCCCTCAAGGGGAAACGGGAGATGTAGAAAGGCCTTCCTATTGTCGGCTGACTGACCCCGGATGACGGTGGGAAGGCAGCACAAAAACACGGATACAAATCCGTGCCAGACAGTATTGCGGGCCTCTCAGAATCAGGCGTCAACGCTGAGCATACAGGAAAGTCCTGCAGCCGCCTTGAACTTGTCGTCCGGGAATGCGGGCTCATGCTGCAAGGGATGGTATCCGTGTTTTTGATTGGTTGTGAAGCTTTTTTACGAATCTGCAGAATCCGTTCCGACTTCCCTAGGCCCCGGGAAGTCGAGGAGGGGAATCGGGAGCCTGTACAGGGATTCATGGCGTCCTTTTTTGTCAAAGCTGCATTCCGGCCGGAATATTCGCGATATACATGACAGATGGGAACAGAATCCTTCCATGGAGTTTCCAGATTTCCTTCTCCATACATTTATATTGCATAAGCCCCTCATTTTTACAACCTCCCGTTAAAAATTTTGTGTTGAAATGCAGTTAGTGCCATTGCGCCTCTGTTATTTCGGTAACAGAATGATGGTGAGCTGGGGAAACACGTAACGTTAGGCTCCTTCCTCAGGAAGGAGGCTTTTACACTTCATCATGCAGCATTGGAGAAACAAAGGTAAATCCCATAATGCCTTGTTTCCCTTGAGGGGAACGCCTCGAAGAGGCAAAGGGTGTAGAAGGGTAAGAATGATAATGTTGCTCCATTGCTGCCCTATACAGGGTCAACTTTGCCCGACTTGGCAATCCTATGCAGGATTGCCACCTGAGGAAGGAGCCTGCGTTACATTCTTACCTTCCCGCCGGGCACTGTCATCCTGAGCGCAAGCGAAGGATCTCGGTAAGAATCGCAAGTGACAAAATTGTCAGTAAATACCAGTCGGCGGGAAGGCCGCCATTTGGCGGTCAGGTTTGCGTAGAGTATCTTTTCGACTGGCAGCGTAGTACACCCCTGCGCCACTTCGTGGCCCTCTTCGCCCGGAGGAAGCATGTCACTTGATTCTCAGTCGTCTGCCGACTCCCTACGAATCCAGTTCCCTTGCCACCTAAAGGGGACGCAAGACGTTACGGGATTGGCCTTTGCTTCTCCAGTGCCGCGTGACGAACAGCCAGAGCCTCCTTCCCCAGGAAGGAGGTGGCCCCTAAAGGGGAAACGACTCACTACATTTTGTGCGTCGCTTTGCTCCTACAAAATGTGTTCGCTGTGCACGCCGTAGGCGCCGGAGGATAGGGGCGTCAGTTGCTCATATGATTCGGACCTATCCTCAGGGCTTCGCCCAGCTCCTTCCTAAGGAAGGAGCCTGCGTTACGGGATTAGCCTTTGTGTCTCCAGTGCTGCATGACGGAGAACCAGAGCTTCCTTCTGCAAGCGAAAAGCAGCCCCCGTGAGGCTGCTTTCCAGCACAAAGAAATCCGGTATCTTCCCATCCCCTATGCCCAATGAGTTCGGTGTCTGACTCGGTCAACAGCCGCTGCTGCACAAAGTGCGACGGCTTGTGCCGGAACAGTATCTCCCGTCATTTCTGCCGTGATAGATGTTTAAAGTCCTGGATTTCTCCGCTATTTTTCAGTTTACACTGGTTTTTGACCATTTTCCGGAAATGGGGAGGGAGAAAAGCGGTACCTTCTTTGGCTCCGCCGCTCCGTAGAATCATTTCTTATGCGCAACTCAGAAACATAAGGAGCGGTTTCTGTCAAAACCGCGGGCTTTTCATACCCCTCTACTATATATATAACGCGAGATTCGAAAATGTGAAAAGAAAAAGTGAAATTTTTCAGAAAAGCTTTCTTTATTCTGCTAAAGAAAAAAAGCCGTGAGGAAAATGAATCCATTTCTTCACGGCTTCTTCTCGTTTACACCAATATTTCTTCAAAGACTTTCAAAATGACAGCGGTCAGCGGACAGGGTCCATCACATTTTCGCTGCTATGGCATCGTGAATGAGGCCTGCATAGGCTGCTGTACCTTCGTTATTGGGATGAATATCGTCTCCTCCCAGCCATTCGGGATGTTTGGTTACTTCTCCCTGCCAGTCTACGAGTGTAACGTTTGGGTATTCGGCCGCTATTTTTCTAAGGTAGGCGTTGTTGCTGTCCTGCCAGCCGGTGGCAGGGCAGTGGACGGTGACCCAGAAGATGTGGCGGTCAGGGCCCAGGTAGTCGAGAAGGCTCTTTGTTTGTCCTTCGTACTGGCCGTCCAGGGGGCCGTTGGTGCCAAGGGAGATGACCACCGTATTTCCCAAGACTCCCATCTGGTCCATCTGCCGCGCAATGTCAAGGCCTGCGCCTACGTAGCGGGAGACTTTGGCGTCAATGTAGCAGTCCGGAAGCACGTCCCTTAAGGCCATGGCGGAGCCAAGCATGACAGAGTCACCGATGCAGGCCACATGGTCCAGGGTGGGACGGCTCCCTGTTTTTGTTTCTTCAGGAACAGGAATGGCTTCCACCTGCTGGGCTTCCAGCATTTTTTCGTTTTCCGCGAACCGTTCTTTCATTTCTCCCATGTCCGACACCCGGCTGTCGGCGGAGTTCCAGATACCCCGGCAGCCGTAGGCCATGAAGGGGAAGGCGGGCAGGGAAATGAGGAGAATCGCTGCTGCCTGGATCACCGTTTTTCTGAGATGGAAGGAGAAGCGGATATGTCCGGTGAAGAGGCCTGCCAGGAGTTCAGTCCACAGGGCCAGAAGAGCCATGAGTGCGATTTCCAGGATTTCCATACCATAGGGCATGGCGTCTTCCCATTTCATATAGCGGAAGAGGAAAATCACCGGGTACTGCCAGAGGAAAAGGCCATAGCTGTACTTTCCTATCCACCGGAAAAGGCGATTGTCCATAAGTTTCCCCATAGGCAGGGAGGGGTCCGCCGTCCAGGCCAAAAGAAGGAGGAAGAGCACCGTGTAGGCCGCCATGGCCCATTCGTAAACCATGGAGAGCTGCCCGTCCAGAAAGAGGTACCCCGCCCCAGTTACAAGGAGGGCCGCCCCGTAGAGAAAAGAAAGGATTTTCTTTTTCCATGGGGAGCAGGTAGTTTCCAAAGACTTATGGGAAATACAAAATCCCAGAGCCGCCCCCAGAAGGAGGGCATATACCCTGGTGTCGGTGCCGTAGTAAAGTCTTGTCATGTCCATACCTTCGCTGAAATCGTAAGGCATGACAGCCATGGCGCCAAGCCCGGCCAGCAGGAAGAAGGCAGTGCCTGCTTTGGGGTTCAGGAGTTTGGAAATCCCTATATAGAGACCATAAAGAAGAGGCCACAGGAGGTAGTACTGGATTTCAATGCCCAGAAACCAGAGATGGGTAAAAGGGGACTGGCTGGCAATGCGGGTGAAATAGTCCGCATTCTGTCCGATCTGCCACCAGTTGTTGAAACCGAGAAGTACGGAAAGTACCTCCGGCCGCACGGCTTTGATGATGTCCGGCGCAAAAAAGGAATATACGCCCACCGTCAAAAGAATCATGATGATAAGGGAGGGATATATCCTTTTGATTCGTTTCCAGCCATAGGAAAGGAGGGAAAAAGAGCGCTTTTCCCTCCCCTTTTCTCCGGTGTAGGCCAGTAGGAAACCGGTAAGCACAAAGAAAAGGGATACCCCCAGCCAGCCGCCCCGGATAGTTTGGGGAAACATATGAAACAGGGTCACCCCGGTGATGGCCAGGGTGCGCAGGCCGTCCAGCCCGGAAATGCGGTTTCCTCCATGTTTCACGGCTTTGATATCATTGTCTGTATAAGAAGCAGCGTTCTTTGCTGCGGTATAGTCGTTTTCCATTTTTCTTCTTTCTTTCCGGAAAGCCTTCCGGAAATGAATACGTAAAAAGCTCATTTTCTCTATAAGCGCCCTATATTCTATACCATTTCCTCCCCTTTTTCCATATGAAAATCCCCCTTTTCCGGATTAGGAAAAAGAGGAATTTTTAAGGTTCAAAGGGTGACAGCGCTCTACGTTCTACGGGCGCATTTTACAGCCTCCTTCCCCAGGCAGAATTCAGCAACACTTCTAAGCCGGGCTCATGAGTGAGCATAGCCTGCACACAAAGCGAACACCTTAAAGACAGGCCAGCAGGCTGCACCGCAGGCGTCGGAAGATGGGAGAGTCAATTCTTCGGACCTATCCCCACCGCTTCGCGGAGCCCCATCCCGGTCGGGCAAACAAAAGGAAGGCCCTTTTATGGGCAGGCTAAGGGCCAACTTTGCCCGACTTGGCAATCCTATGCAGGATTGCCACCTGTGGAAGGGGCCTGACGATTCGTCAAGTACCGTAATGAGGCAGCATCTTTTCTTAGGCAGAAGCCCTGCAGCACTTCTGAGCCGGGCTATGAGGTGATCATAGCCTGCACATATTATTTCCGTTTCATCATATCCGCAAAGGCCGGTCTTCCGCCCATGGGTTCGGCGCTCTTTACGGCGTCGAGAATGGCCAGGCGGATGGCTTCTTCCGCCAGATAGCCCACCGTGTCCACCGGCGCTTCCACTTCGCCGGAGGCCATGGTGAAGACCGTATCTCCATCCATAGTGGTATGGACGGGGCGGATGGCCCGGGCGTACCCATCGTGGGCCATGCCGGAAACCGCTTTGCATTCCGACTTGGAGAGTTTGGCATTGGTGATGACGCAGCCGATGGATGTATTGGTTCCCATCTGCCTCTTAAAGCCGTGCATCATGAGTTCATGGGATGAAATGAAACGGCTGTCATCATCGGACAGTGCACCGGCCAGAATGTGATCTCCTTCATAGATTTCGCCGCAGGCGTTAACTGCCATGTAGGCGCCTACATAGAGACCGCCGGGAAGTCCGAATTCCGCATAACCGGCTCCGCTTTTCATGGCATGGGCAAATCCCCTGAGCTTTCCCACGGACGCACCGGTACCGGCGCCATAGCAGCCCACAGGAAATGTATCAGAGGCTCTGGAAGCTGCCAAATAGCCCATTTGTATATCCGGATGGGCATGGCTGCTGCCTATGGACAAATCAAAAAGTACGGCGCCGCAGACAATGGGCACTGTAATATCACCTACCGGAAATCCTGCTCCCTGCTTTGCCAGGTAATTCATAACGCCGCTGTCTGCCTCCAATCCGAAGGCAGAACCGCCGGAAAGAACGACAGCATGGATTTTCTGCACCGTCTTTTCCGGACTCAATAAATCAGTTTCCCTGGTGCCCGGTGCGCAGCCTCTCACATCGACGCCCGCCGAAGCGCCATCTTTAGGCGCCAGAATGACCGTCACACCGGTGAGGCCTTCCCTGTCTTCCGCCGTACCGATAGTAAAGCCCGGCACATGAGTTTTTCTGTATTCCATTATACTTCCCCTTTTCTGGCCATAGAAAGGCATCGCTTCAAATCTTCCGGCACCGGTGCTTCAAAATGCATGGGCTTTCCGGTGACCGGATGCGTGAGGTCCAGTGTCCAGGAATGAAGAGCCTGTCCTTCGATGGGAAAATGATCTTTCTTCCACCCATAGAGAGGATCATTCACCACAGGATGGCCGATGTAGGCCATGTGCACGCGAATCTGGTGGGTACGGCCCGTTTCCAGCTTCAGTTCCAGGAACGAATAGCCCGGCATAAACTCCTCCACTCTGTAATGAGTGACTGCGGGCTTTCCGGTTTTAGGCTGCACGTCCCATTTCATACGATCCTTCACGCTCCGTCCCAGAGGCAGGCGGATAACCCCTGTATTTCCTTCCATCTGCCCGTGAACCAGAGCCAGATAATGACGCTGGGCTTCATGGGCCCTGATTTCTTCTTTCAGTACAGGAAATGCCCTTGCCGATTTAGCCGCCACCATAACACCGGACGTGTCCTTGTCCAGCCGGTGCACAATCCCCGGCCGGATGGGATCCTCGCAGGCAGTAAGGAGGGAAGGTCCGCAGTGATACAGGAGCCCATTGGCCAGCGTGCCGTCAGGATTTCCAAACCCCGGATGCACCACCATACCCCGGGCCTTGTTAATCACAATCATATCCTCATCCTCATAGAGAATTTGAAGGGGCAGGTTCTGGGGCACCAGCGTGAGCTCCTTCTTTTCTTCCCAGGAAAAGGAAATTTCATCTCCCGCTTTCACATGATAATTGGGCCGAAGCATTTTTCCGGAGGAAAGGAGAGCCCTTCCCTCCTTCATCTGGTTCTGCACCTCCGACCGGGTCAGACCCGAGGCATCCTGCAGCACCTTGTCCAGCCGGGTTCCCTCTTCTTTTTCCGTAATATGACAGGTTATCTGGTTCATTCACTGTGTCTCCAAAAGTAAAAAGCAATAAGACCTACGCCAAGGCAGATGAAAATATCGGCCACATTAAAAATAGGCCAGATGCGGAAATCAAAGAAATCTACCACCGCTCCAAGACGGACGCGGTCAATACCGTTTCCTAAAGCGCCACCAAGAAGCATGCCTACCGCCGCGGGGAAATAGAAAGGCTTTTCCGGGATTCTTTTCCTCATCACGAAAAAAGCAGCGAAAAGAACGGCCACAATGGCCAGGAAAAACCAGTCCTGATGGGGCAGAAGGCCGAAGGCAGCGCCGGGATTCAGAATATAGGTCAGATGAAATACATTCCGTATGAGCGGAATCGTTTCACCCAGCTCCATGTGGCTGACTACAATCCATTTCACCAGCTGGTCGAAAACAGTTACGAAAATAGCAATCAGTACGGTCGTCATAAAATCCTCCTGGCTTGTATTATATCATATGGGAATCAGAGATTATACGAGGTTTATCGAGAGGGATACCGTAAGGGAAGCCTGACAGCACCTGCCCCGCCCAAAAAGCAAAAACCGCAGAGCACCAGGTTCTGCGGTTTCATATGTTTTTATTAATAATTTACAAAAACTTCCACATTCTGTCTTCCAAAATTGTAGCATTCTTCGAAGGTTTCCATGCACAGGTCGATACGGTCGCCGATAATGGCTCCCCCTGTATCGGCTGCCACTGCTTCGCCGTAGTTTGGAATATAAACGGTGGAGCCCAGGGGAATGACTCTGGGATCTACAGCCACTGTGCCATGACCTGCCCTGGTGCCGGTAGCGGTGATACCGAAGCCATCGCCATCAGTGGGATGATAGGCGCTGGCATTCATGCTGCGTACATAGCCCTGGGTACCTTCCACATCTCCGCTCTTGGCAATGCCCGGGGTTCCGTGGGCAATCACTTTTACATCTCCTGCTTCCGCCTTGATAACCTTACCGTCAGAAACGTATTCTTCCATTTCCACTTCCCTGCGGCCCGGAGTGCCTTCCTGCACCACTTCCAGCTGTCCCGGCTGCAGGCTGGCATCATACCACTTCTGATAATGAACAGGAATGGATTCCGTCCGGTTCACCACCCGGGAAGTATAGGGTACCACATGGATCTGCATGCCCTGGGTGACCTTCATCATACCATCTTCGATGGGCATCATTTTCTTCCAGTCAAATCCCGCTTCGTTCACCACGCCCTGCACGGTCTGCTGGGTGGTATACACGGTTTTGGCTCTGCCATCGGATACAATGGTGACCGGCACCGCTCTTTCCACCACCACCACAGCGCCATTTTTCACATCGCTGCTGCTGGTCCAGAATTTGTCATAGGCATTCAGAGTGACTTCTGATTCGCTCAGCACTTTTTTGAAGCTGTTTGACCTGGTGGTAACCACCTTTTTGGTTTTGCCATCATACACTGTGACCACTTTATCTTCATCGGCCGTGCCAAAGCCAAAAGCCATGGTAAGGTCTGTCTGGGCTGCCATGGACAAAAGAAGAAGGGAGCACAGTGCTGCTTTTGCTGCTTTTTCAAAGGTTGAATGTTTCATATGTTTCTCTCCTATGGCTGTCATTCTACCATAGGTAGACTTTTTGTCAAATTTCATTGAGTTTACATTTTATAAAGTCGGATTTTATTTAGTATTTATCGTGTATTTTCCATTTATTCAGCCTATTTATTTCGTGCAATAAAATCATATCTGCAGTCATAAAATATCTATTTTATCCTGTTTTTATCGTATATTTTCAACATGGCTGATTGTCAATTTTGTCCCCCCAGTAATGGACATTAGAGATAAATTAGTATGTAATGAGTTCGGAATAGGCCGTTCTTTTCGAATTTCCGCCCTATCTGAACGTTTCCCGGGCCTCTGATTGTAAACTATTAGGAACGCGCTCTATTTCTTGAGGGTGGCCCTTTTTTGTCCCATGTCAAGGGCTTTATGAAACCTGCGTTCGCTTATATATTTGCCTTTAGTGGGACTCCATAGCATAAAAATCCCTGTTTTTTATAAGATTCTCCCAAAATCATTAATATTTCAAGGCAAAAGTGGAAAAGAGAAGGGCTTCATTTCTTTCATGCTCTTGCTTTTTTCTATTGCAAATCATTCTGATTAATCTATCATTCTATGAAAAAAAGCCCCGAATTTCGGGGCTTTTTCCTCTTTATTCATGTTTACCGAATACCGGCACATAAGGTTCCATTTTCTGGGCCAGGGTCATTTCATCCTCCCGGTCCCTCTGTTCCGCCAGCTTCTGGAACCTAGCCTGGGCGGCCACCTTGTTTTCCGGGGCGATAAATTTCCGCCAGCTGCCGTCGGACTGCATAATGTGGGCTTTCTGGTTGTCAGCCAGTTCCAGATCAATCATGTTTTTCAGCCTTCTGCAGATATCAGGATCCTTCACCGGAATCATCAATTCCACCCGGTCATTTAGATTTCTCGGCATCCAGTCGGCACTGCCGATATAGAGCTCTTCCCTGCCGCCGTTGGCGAACCAGAAGACGCGGCTGTGTTCCAGGAAGCGGCCAACCAGACTTCTCACAGTAATGTTGTCGCTCACTCCCGGAATGCCGGGGATAATGACGCAGATGCCCCGGACGATAAGTTCGATTTTCACACCGGCCCGGGACGCTTCATAGAGTTTGGCTATGATTTCCTTATCCAGAAGGGAGTTCATCTTGGCAATCATATGGGCCGGTTCTCCCTGCAGGGCAAAATGGATTTCCCGGTCAATGAGCTCCATGCACCGCTGGCGCAGGTTAATGGGGGCCACGATGAAAGAGTCCCAAATCGGCGGATCAGAGTAGCCGGAAAGAAGGTTGAAGAAGGCGGAGGCATCACTGCCGAAGCGGTCGTTGCAGGTGAAAATGCCGAGGTCCGTATACAGTTTGGCGGTGGAAGCATTATAGTTGCCTGTAGCCACATGGACATAGCGGCGGATGCCATCCTTTTCCCTGCGAATCACCAGGGTACACTTGGAATGGGTCTTCAGACCTACCAGGCCGTAAATGACGTGGGCCCCTGCTTTTTCCAGACGCCTTGCCATGAGGATGTTGTTGGCTTCGTCAAACCGGGCCTTCACTTCCATGAGTACCGTCACCTGTTTCCCGTTCTGCGCAGCTTTCTCCAGGGCCTGGATAATGGGACTGGAAGAAGAAACGCGGTAAAGGGTCTGCTTAATAGCCAGCACATTGGGATCCGAGGCAGCGGAAGCCACGAAGTTGACCACGGAATCGTCGAAGGACTCATAGGGCAGATGCACCAGAAGATCCTTTTCCCTGATCATATCAAAAATATTCTTCCCGCCGTCCTTACTGAGCTGAATCATGGACCAGGGGCGGTGAGGATGGGCTTCGGGGTAGCGAAGGTTATCATAGCCCTTGATACCGCAGAAGGAGAAGAAAGCGGTCACATCCAGAGGGCCGTCGATTTCATACATATCTTCGGACCCCAGATTCATTTCCGAGGTCATGAATCGGCGCATGAAACGGCTGGTGCCCCGTTCATATTCCAGGCGTACCGCTTCGCCGCGCTGTCTCTTTTTCAGCTGTTTTTCCACTTCTACCACCAGATCCTGGGCATCTTCCTCGTCCAGGTTCAGATCCGCATCCCTGGTAATGCGGAAAGGACGGGCTTCCAGCAGATCAAAGCCGATAAACAGGCGGGCTGCAAAGTGGCACAGCACCTGTTCCAGGAACATGAAATCATGGCGGGAGGGATTCTCCGGATTGTCCGGCAGCCGCACAATCCGGGGCAGCACCGAAGGCACCGGCACAATGGCCGTCTTCACGTCAATATCGTTTTCTTCATCCAGAGTCATGTCCCGCTCATTCCGTTCCAGCAGCAGGGCAATGTTCAGACTCTTGGAAGCCAGGAAAGGGAAGGGATGGGAGGAATCCACCGCCATAGGAGTTACTACCGGGAAGATTTCTCTTTCAAAATAATCATCCAGCCATTTCATCTGCCGCGGCGATGCATCTTCGGGACGGATGAAATACAGGCCCTCTGTTTCCAGTTCCTTCAGTATCATTTTCAGATACCGGTACTGCCTTGCCACCAGGCGCTGGCAGGTATCGGAGATGGCTTCCAGCTGCTCTTCCGGCGTCATGTTGGCAATATCTCTCCGCTTCACGCCGTTTTCCTTCTGATGCTTCAGGCCTGCCACGCGAATCATGAAAAATTCATCCAGATTGGAGCTGGTAATAGCCAGAAATTTCAATTTCTCCAAAAGGGGATTATTGGGATCCACCGCTTCCTGGAGAACCCTTCTGTTGAACTGGAGCCAGGACAGTTCTCGATTCAGATAATACCGATGATTCTTTACGTCCACGTCCATAATTACCTCCGCTCAAGTTTGGCTTCCATGCCGAATATATTTTCAAAAAATTCTTTTTCCTTATCAAAGAGCCATGTTTCCAGTGCTGTATTCTCATCGCTTTCATATTCAATGAGAAGGCAGTCCTTCACGATTCTGGCGGACACATCCTTCAGCTTCTGCTTTCTGGACATATCCATGGCCCGCACGAGACGGAAAATGGCGATAAGCTTCAGCGCCGTCATCTTCGATTCATCGGAGAGGATGCGGAAAGGCTCATCATCATCGCGGGGCATGCCTTTGTGGTCATAGTACACAATGCAGGCCACAATGTCCTTTTCCTTATCGGAAATACCAAAAATATCGGTACCCTTCACCATGCTCCAGGCCTGGATGGAGGAGCCCAGAAGGTTTACGTATTTCCCGATCTGGTACAGAATAATGGCCATGCGGAGCAGGAACTCGTCCCTTTCATTGAGGCCATTGTACCGGTCGAAGGCGCGGATGATATGATAGCTGTACCGCTCCATGGCTCTGGCATGGTCCGGTTCATAATAATAGGAAGCCGCGATAGATCGGGTCAGTTCCAGATTCTGGGCCCGCATATACAGAAGGGCGGGATCCTTCGTTTTCTGGGCGCCGTAGAAAAGGCTTGCCGCCTCTACGAAAGTCATGCCCATCATCACCACATTCTTCACAGGCACATTGTCCAGAATCTCCTTATAGATATGAATGGTAGGCGATACCACCGATGCCAGAGATTCTTCAATATGGTACTTCTGCCGCAGCATGGAAGTGGAAAGACTGCCTGCCTCCTCGTGGAAGCGGATAATCACGTCCTTCCTGACTTCTGTGATTTCCTTTTCAATTTCATAGCCCATGAGGCGGCCCACGATCCGTGCCTCCCGGCCGGACAGAATGACCGTATCAATATCATAGTTCCGAACCGTCACCCACAGCGGCTCCATAATGGCATGGATATATTCTCCTAGAGCCTGGGGAAAATCCATGGAATCCCGCTGGTTCAGCTTGAAGGTTTCAAGCAGGCGCAGGGTACCGATGTGCACATTGTGCTGGTAGCACAGAGCCCCCTTCTCCCACACGGTGAGGCCGATGCAGCCGGAGGTGATATCCACAAAGAGGAAATTATTTCCCATGCGTCCGCCGATAGCCTTGTTGTATTCCTTGAACTGGTACTGCAGGCCGAAATGCTTGAAATAAATTTCCTGCGGCATATCTACCACCTGCACATTGAAGCCCGTATTTACCCGCACCAGATCGATAATGGAGCGGCAGTTTTCCGCTTCTCTGAGCACCGCCGTGGCATACACGGCATACACCTTGACCTGGTAATCCATGAGAAGCTGCTTCAATCCCTCCAGCATACGGCACAGTTTCTTAATGGAGGGGAAAGAAAGGCGCTTCTGGTTAAATACCTCTTCGCCGAACGTAGTATCCTTGCGCACCGATTCAATGACCCGGATATCCTTTACGCTGTTGTACTGCACAATGCGCATGGATACATTGGATGAACCGATATGAATGATTCCATAAATGAGCGGCTTTTGATCCGACATAGCGAGCCCCCGTTTCTATGAGTAATGCATGGGAAATTCCCATATTCCTGTATGATTGTACACCGGGAAAGTAAAGCCTCTGTAAAACGCTGTGAAACCTTTCTTTCTGAATGATGAGTATTTCTTATTATATCATTATTGTAGCATATCTTAAGGGAAAAAGGAGGCAGAAGAGAAAGGACCGGTCATATCTGTCAGAGGAGAGGCAGTCATGGGATTTCCAATTTCTAATGACTCTCTTCTACCGCCTCCCTCCCATCTGTTGTAAAATAGAATCATCAAAGGCAGTGTCTTCCCGTTTCCGGTCAGACTGCCTCTAAAGGAGAAACCATGGAACGTATAGCTATTATTGATTTAGGCTCCAACTCCATCCGCTTTGTCATCATGCAGATTGGAGCCCACGGTTCTTACAAACTGATCTATCAGGAAAAGAAATCCATCCGCCTGGCAGAAGGCATGACCCTCGATTCCCGGCAGCTCACGGAAGAGGCCCAGCAGCGGGCGCTGCAATGCCTTACCGTGTACGCCCATATCATGGCCGTGCAGAAAGTAAAAAAAGTGCTGGCTGTAGCCACTGCCGCCGTCAGAAATGCGGTAAACGGAGCCTCCTTCCTGAAACGGGTCCGTCTCAACACCGGCATTCCCATGACCATTATCAGCGGAAAAGCCGAAGCGGCCCTGGGATTTTCCGGCGTGGCCCACACCATTGATCGGAAGGATTTCCTTCTCTTTGATCTGGGCGGCGCCAGCGTAGAAATTTCCCTGGTCAAAAACAAGAAACGGGTGCACTCCATCAGTATCCCCTTGGGCGCCGTGACCCTGACAGAAATGTTTCATTCCTCCGGGTCCGTGCCCTATGACATGATCAATGAAATCAAAAATTTCATCCAGAAAAAACTGGCTGAGATTCCCTGGTTCCCCAAAGAATCCATGGAAGTCATCGGCGTAGGCGGTACGGTCCGCAATCTGGCCAAGGTACACCAGCGGGCCTCCTCCTATCCCCTGCCCAAGCTCCACAACTACAACCTTCCGGTGGAAGACCTTTTCGCCCTGGTGAAATCCATCTGCGGCAAGACCTTTGAGGAAAGGCAGAAAATTTCCGGACTGTCCGAAGAACGGGCAGACATCATTATTGCCGGTGCCCTGATGGTACAGGAAATCGTGCGAAAAGCGAAATCCTCCTACCTCACCATTTCCGGCTGCGGTCTCCGGGAAGGCCTTTTCTTCCACTACTATGATCCCATTTACGACAGGGAAGGCAGATGGAAGCACAACATGCTCATTTCCTCCGTGAAGAACTATCTCTATACCCTTCCCCTGGAATATGATTTCCACACAGCCTACGTGACAGCCATGGCCCTTTCCATGTTTGACCAGTGGAAAAAAATGCATCGTTTAAACGATCGCATGAGAAACCTTCTCTATGCTGCCGGCCTTCTCCATGACACCGGCACCATTGTCAATTACTACAGCCATGCCAGGCACAGTGCCTACATCACCGCCAACGCCCACATTTTCGGCTGGTCCCATAGAGAGCAGATCATGTGCGCCCTTATCTGCGCCTTCCATCACGGTTATTCCAGCAAATTCCTGAAATCCAACAGCCACGTCCGTATCCTCTCGGACCTGCAGATGAAAGAAGTCCGCATGATGGCCCTCTTCCTTTCCCTGGCGGAAGGCCTGGACGAAAGCCACGAGCAGTGCATCACCCGTCTTGTCTGCACCGCCTCCCGGGAAGCCCTGGACCTTCGCATCTACACCAGCCGGGATAACTTCGACGTCCCTGCCCATGCGGTGCAGCACCTGATCAAGGACTTCGCCAAAACTTTCCGCCGCCCGCTGCGCATCCAGTGGTTCCCGGGAAGCAGCAGCAGGAATGAACTGGCTGAAGAAGCGGTGAAACTGGACTTTAAGCCCAATGAGTAAGAATCTGCCTGGCGGCCCGAGTTCAGTAGGAGGCCCAATTTTAGCGGAAGATTTCTCGGTTCAGAGTAACCATAGTGCCCAAAACCCTTTATGCTGCTTCCGACAAGTATCTCTGTTCCAGATGACAATGGAACAAACTGCTTACTGTCATTGACAAAAATAAAAACACAAAAGGGGCTGTGAAAAAATTTTCATTATTTTTTCACAGCCCCTTTACTATGGTTTTATGAAATTATTTAGCGCCGCACTTCTTTGCACTCACTGCATCTTCATACAGCTTGTTGACATAGTCCCAGTTGATAATGCGGAAGAAGTTTTCCACAAAATCCGGTCTGCGGTTCTGGTACTGCAGATAGTAGGCGTGTTCCCAGACATCCAGAGCCAGCAGTGGTTTCTTTCCTTCCGTCAACGGATTGTCCTGGTTGGCCGTCGAAAGGACTTCCAGATGGCCGTCGCTGTAAACCAGCCATGCCCAGCCGCTTCCGAACTGAGAAACGGCGGCAGAAGAGAATTTCTTTTTGAATTCTTCAAAGGAACCGAAGTCTTCCTTAATCTTTTCAGCCACCGGGCCCGCAAAGGAAGTGCTGCCCTCCGGTGCCATCATATCCCAGAAAAGGGCGTGGTTGAAATAGCCGCCGCCATTATTTCTGACAGCGCCCCGGATATCTTCAGGAAGAAGGTTAAGATGGGCGATCAGATAGCGAATAGACTTATCTGCCAGCTCCGGATGGGACTCCAGAGCCTTGTTCAGATTGGCCGTATAGGTGGCATGATGTTTGTCATGGTGGAAATGAAGGGTTGCTTCATCCATCACAGGTTCAAGAGCATTGTAAGCATACGGTAATTCCGGTAATTTAAACATGGTCATTTCTCCTTTGTTGGAAATATAGGAAATATATAAGATAAACTGCTTAACGATATTTATCGATTCGTTCTGCCAATATTATATCGAATATTTTTGAAACGGTCAAGTGCTTTTCTATATGCTTTTAAAAAGTCCCTGCCCCTTTCCCATTCTTATGTCAAATTAAAAATCCCCCAAAGTTTCCTTTGGAGGATTTTTTCATTCATGAATCATTACACCAGTTTGCTGAAGTCACCCCAGGCATCGAAGAAGGAGAGAGTCTTAAGAAGCTGGGAAATACGGTTGTTCTTCACCGCTTCATCCTTCACCATAACCATGACGTTGTCCAGGTAATCATTGATGGGCGCCGTCAGTTCTTTCAGATAGGGAAGGGCATCGGCGTAGCGGTATTCCCTGTACAGCGGTTCCACGGCTGCCATGGCTTTGGCAAGAGCAGCTTCCAGATTCTTTTCTGCATCTTCCTCAAAGAGGGCCGGATCCACCTTGCCGCCGGTTTTACCTTTGGTAATGTTGGCCAGACGGGTCACAGCCTGACGGAGATCGGCTTCCTCTTTCAGATGGCTTTCCGTCATAGCCTGGGCCTTCAGGAAGATGGCATAAATATCATCCACCGGACCTGCCAGTACGGCATCGATGATATCGTAGGCAATGCCGTTGTCCAAAAGGATGGCGCGGATGCGCTGACGGAAGAAATCTTCCACCTGGGAAAGGACCTTGTCCTTCACTTCCTGTTCACCGGGAAGCAGTTCCAGGGCTTTGGCAATGCCCCGGCGGATATCCCAGTGAATCTTTCCATCGGTCAGGATATTCACAGCGCCGATGGTCTGACGGCGGAGTGCGAAGGGATCCTGGGAACCGGTAGGAATCAGGCCTCTAAGGAAGGTAGCAGAAAGATTATCCAGCTTGTCAGCCAGAGAAAGGGCACGACCGATAGATTCCTTCGGCAGAATATCTCCGGAAAAACGGGGCATGTACTGTTCGAAAATGGCCTGGGCCACTTCCGGCTTTTCCCCATCCAGCAGAGCATATTCCTTTCCCATTTCACCCTGGAGTTCCGTAAATTCAGTAACCATGCCAGTAGCCAGATCCGACTTGGACAGGAAGGCAGCTCTGTCGGCATCCTTCATTTCCTCATCGGTGAAATGCCAGTCTTTTCCAATGAAAGCAGTGAGTTTCTGCAGACGGTCTGCCTTATCCCGCATATCTCCCAGGCCTTCCTGGTAGTTAATACGGGTGAGATCATCCCGATGACCTTCCAGTGTCTTCTTCCGGTCGTTTTCAAAGAAGAATTTCGCATCATCCAGACGGGCCCGCAGTACCTTTTCATTGCCGTGCTGCACGTTTTCCAGGGCCTTGGTGCCGCCGTTTCTGACAGTCAGGAAATAGGGCATGAGGCTTCCGTCTTCCTTCCTTACCGGATAGTACCTCTGATGGTCACGCATGGGGGTAACCACAGCCGGTACCGGCAGCTTCAGGAATTCATCATCAATTCTGCCGTAAAGAGGCGTGGGGTATTCCACCAGGTAGTTGATTTCTTCGAGAAGATCTGCATTGTGCCATACATGGCCGCCCAGCTTTTCTGCTGTTTCCAGAAGGCCTTTTTTAATCATGTCCCGTCTTTCATCCTGGTCCACAATAACGAAGGCCTTTCTCATGGTTTCCTTATAATCTTCCGGTTTTTCAATGGTCACCGGTTCTTTGCAAAGGAAACGATGGCCCCGGCTTACGCGGCCGCTCTTCACATGAGCAAATTCCACAGGAATCACCTTGTCATCGGCCAGTGCTACGATCCACCGTACAGGGCGGATGAAATGGGCTTCTTCATCGGCCCAGCGCATGCTTCTGGTGAAATTAAGACCTGTAATGAGGGAAAGGAAAAGATCCGGCAGTACATCTTCCACTGCCTTGCCCTGGTTCACCACATGGGCCCAGGTATAATCCCCTTCCTTCACCAGCTGAGACGGGTCAATGTGCTGGCCCCGGGCAAATCCCTGGGCTGCGCGGGTGGGGTTTCCATCAGCATCAAAAGCCGCTTTAATGGAAGGACCACGCTTCTTGACTTCTTCATCCGGCTGGCGGTCAGCTGCATCCTTCACCAGCACTGCCAGCCGTCTGGGGGTGGCATAAACTTTGATTTCATGGAAGGAAATGCGATTTTCTTCAAACTTTGCACGGGACAGTTCCTTCAGCTGTTCCACTACGCCAGCCATAATGTTGGCAGGCATTTCCTCTGTTCCGATTTCCAAAAGAAGATTCTTACTCATTTTCCTTCACTTCCTTTCAGCATGGGGAATCCCAGTTCCTTTCTCTTCTTCAGCCAGCCCTTGGCGCACATTCTGGCCAGATTTCTGACCCGGGCAATGTATTCCGTCCGTTCAGACAGGGAAATAGCGCCGGCAGCATCCAGAAGATTAAAAGAATGGGAGCATTTCAGTACATAATCATAGGCAGGAAGCACCATGCCTGCTTTCACTACCCTCTTGGCTTCTGCTTCATACATATCAAAGAGCTTGAAAAGCATGTCGTGATCTGACAGCTCATAGCTGTATACGGACTGTTCATATTCATTTTCGTGCCAGATATCGCCGTAGGTCACGCCGTCAGTCCATTCCAGATCATACACATTGTCCTTTTCCTGAATATACATGGCAATACGTTCCAGACCGTAGGTGATTTCCACAGCCACCGGATGTTCATCAATGCCGCCTACCTGCTGGAAATAGGTGAACTGGGTGATTTCCATGCCATCCAGCCATACTTCCCAGCCGATACCCCAGGCGCCCAGTGTCGGAGACTCCCAGTTATCCTCTACAAAACGGATATCATGTTCTTCAGGGTCGATGCCCAGCTCCTTCAAAGATTCCAGATAGGTTTCCTGAATATTGTTGGGAGACGGCTTCATAATAACCTGGAACTGATGATGCTGGTAGAGACGGTTCGGATTTTCACCGTAACGGCCGTCATCAGGACGGCGGGATGGTTCTACATAGGCCACATTCCAGGGTTCCGGTCCGATAACCCGAAGGAAAGTGGCAGGATTCATGGTGCCTGCACCCTTTTCCGTGTCGTAAGCTTCGCCAAGTACGCAGCCTTCTTTCGACCAGAACTTCTGGAGTGCTAAAACAATCTGCTGAAATGTCATATGTCCTCCTAAAAACAATATAAAAATCCCTGTAACAAGTAAGTTACAGGGACGAGTTACAGGGATACCTGACCCGCGGTTCCACCCTCATTGGCCAATGGCCCGCCTTCATTCATAGCAGCCCTACTCCGTTCAGGCAGCAGCTCCGAAACGCCTTCCGCATCCTGCCGGTCTCTCACCCTCACCGGCTCGCTGCTTATGCGTACTCCTTTTCATCATCACCGTAGTTATGGAAACATTCTAGCAAATATAAGAAGGATTGTAAAGGGGGCTGAACGAAAGGTTCTTAAGATGGGTAAGCCCTGGGCCGGAAGGTTCCAAGGCTTGACGGCGCCTGTGGCGCCAGGGCTGCGGACTGCCCTTCTGGCAATAATGATAAGGTCAGCGTTATGTGCTTACCTTCCTGCCATCATCCTGAGTAAAGCAAAGGATAATGTCTGACTGTCTGTTCTCTATGGTCTCTTCCGGAAATACAGTCCAGCGGCAGGCCGCTCCATCTACTCTTTAATCTCCTTTCCCACATGGGGCGAGATGATTTTATCTCTGGCGTATTCCCAGAGGATTTGAGAGCCTTCGGCAGTATGCTCGTTTCTTTTTAAAATCTGGGACAGATGGACGCCATGCTCTTTCCATGCCTTTCCGCCGGTATAGTCATTCAGCATCATGGGCTGGATATTATCCATAGTGTGGGCGAAACGGGCTTCTGGTGTGTCGGCCTTTTCAAATTCATCCCACAGGGCCCGAAGTTTCTTTCCTTCTTCCGGAATCATGCCGAAAAGTCTATCGGCGCTTTGGGCTTCTCTATCATGCTGTTCCTGTTTGCTCACTCCTGCATAGGCATAGGTGTCACCGGCATAAATTTCCACCAGGTCATGAATCAGCAGCATGGACACCGTTTTGAGCACATCGATTTTCTCATTGCTGTATTCCGAAAGCATGATAGCCATAATGGCCATGTGCCAGGCATGTTCCGCATCATCCTCCATGCGCCGGGCACCGGTTACGTAGGTCTGGCGGGTAATCAGTTTTTCCTTGTCGATTTCACGGAAGAAATCAAAAAGGCGATCCAGCTTTTCTTCTTCGTTTTTGTCCATCATCATTCTTCACTCACTTTCCGATTTCTCTTGTCCCATATGAAAAAGATGGCATATAAAAGGATGGAAATCCCGATAACCATGCCCAGGCGCAGGGGATTCTGGTGGATGGTCACCGTATCATGGCCGACGAGCGCTTCCAGGGCAGTGGCAGGAAATTTGCCGATAAAGGAAGCCAGTATATAGTCCCGAAAGCTCATTTTTGAAAGGGCGCCGAAGGCATTCAGCGCTGCTGCCGGGAAATAGGGAATCACCCGGGCTATCATCATGATCCGGAAACCATCACTCCTGCTTTTCTCATCCCATTCCTGCAGTTTCCTGTTTCCTGAAATCAGTTTTTCCGCTGTATCCCGAAGAAAAGTACGGAAAAAGAGAAAACTGATACCGGCGCCTACAGTCTCCGCTGCCCAGGCCAGAAGAATGCCCGGCACAATGCCGAAAATCAAAGTGCAGGCCGTAGAGAAAATCATAGCCGGCGGAAATCCCACTGCATTCATAACAGCAGTCAGCAGGAAAGCAGATACCACCGCCCACCGGCCGAAGGAATGGATATAGGCTGCAATCTCAAGGATTTCTCCCCGCTGCAGAAGATGCCATATGTCATTAAAAGTGCCGGGGCTTGCCAGATAAAAGCCGCCAAAAAAGAAAATCACCGCTAAAGCCAGGGCCATTTTCACCAGCAGCTGCCTGTGGTTTTTCATAAAATACCTCCTGATGGGGATTATTATATCATACGAAGAAAAGAGAGAGATCAGAAAGTGTGTATGCCCCGGCTGATTGGTAAGCTCATAAAAAGATGGGACACCATACTGTCCTTTTACCACTGAGACCTATGAACCGGAAGAAAGGACTTTTCATTTCACCATAAAAACCGGCAGGCCCATGGGAGCAATGCCTGCCGGTTTTTAAGGTAAGATTACAGAATATCCAGATCATCATAGAAAGGTTTGACTACAAACCGTCCCGTTGTATCAATGAGGCCCCACTTGCCTCTGATTTTCACGCCGGCCCTTCCATCATGGAACGGTGTCACATCGGAAACTTCTTCCTGGAAAGTAATGCGGTCTTTGCCGTCAGGGCCTGCATATTTCCAGCCCTCCTTCGTCTTCACCGGAATGAGACCGTCCCCTTCCCTGGAAAGGGCCCGGAACACCGGCTCTGTGATGACAGTGCCATCTTTGGAAATCAGACCCCACCGGTCTTCCAGCTTATAGCCGTAGATCCCGTTTCCAAGAGCAGAGAAGGAGTCATAGGAAAAGGGGACAAGGGTGCTGCCATTATCCATGGAAAGGATACCCCATTTCTTACTGTCATTCTGAGCCAGAAGCACATGGTCCTCTTCTTCCGGAATCAGACCGGGGTACACGGTGTGGGCAATGAAAGTGCCTTCTTTGTTCACCCAGCCGTACCGGCCGTTATTGCGAATCAGGATGCCCTTTTCGCCCCGTTTGAATACCCTGTCGTTGGACGGGCTGGCAATGACCCTTCCGCTGCTGTCAATATAGCCCCGCTGCACCCGGATGGTGGGCACCGTTTCATAATCATAATACCAGGGATCCCACACAGGGAAACCGATGCCCCAGCCAAAGGGATGATGGTAATGATGATGGTGGTGATACCAGTGTCCCCAGCCCCAGCCGATGCCGATGGTTACCGGGAAGCGGCGCATGACGGCCGTTTCCCCTACCTCACCGGTGCGGACTTCGGCCAGCCCTCCTTCAAAAGGATAGAGCTTGTCAAATTCCGCCATGAAAGCTATGGTGCCATCCGGTCTGGCATACCCATTGCCATCAGTAGTTTTCACGCCGGCCAGCCCTTCCGAGAAAGGCGTCAGCACTGCCTTGAACTGGGGTTTTGCCGTAATCTGACCCTCATTGTTCATAAAGCCCCAGAGCTTTCCTGCGTCCTCCACGGCCGTCATATGCTCACTAAATACAGGCACCACCGCCTTGTACACCGTGGGCACCACTTCCTGTCCCTTTCCATCGATGAAGCCCCAGTGATTCTGGTTATCTTCCACCGCCAAAAGGCCATCGCTGTATGAAGGACCGGCATCTTTGTAATGAGGCGCCACCACTTCTTTTCCTTCCCTGTCAATGACGCCCCAGCGGCCTTTGCTCCTCACCGGCGCCAGGCCATCCTCAAAATAACGGGCCTCCTGGTACACCGGAGCGATTTCCTTTCCATCTATGGAAAGATAGCCGTACTTCCCGTCTGCCTTCACAATGGCCATATCATTTTGGAAATCAGAAACCTGCTCGAAGGTTTTATCGGAAATCTTCGTGCCGTCCTTCCGGTAAAAAGAAATCCGTTTATCCTTCCCCTGCACTGCCAGTGCGCCGTCCTTCCACACGGAACGACTTTCATAGGAAACAGGAACAACCACATGTCCCTGCCGGTTATAAAAACCGCGAAGGCCCTTATCCTCTACTTCCACCAGATTCGCCCGGCCCGGCTCGCTGTCCACATCATCATCCTTCACATCAGGATCCGACAGACTGATGCCCACCTTATCATAGGAAAGAGGAATCACCTGTTGTCCATTGCCATCAACAGCGCCCCACTTTCCATTCGACTTCACCGCTGCCGCAAAAGGCAGAGCCTCTTCCTTCGGTGCGTCAGGCCCCTCATTGGCATAGGAGGAAAAAGAAAAACATAAAAACCCTGCCGCCAGGGCAGCTATTATTTTTTTATGTACCATGGAAATCACCTCACCATGAAATAGTAACGAATAGTCAATACCCATCTCTATAGTAACGAATAGTCAATACCCATCTCTATTGTAGCACAAGAAAGAAAAGTTTCCCGTCGAGATGAATACCATTTCCCCTTGCCAGTCAGGAAACTTTTCGCAAGCAGTTTCCTGTTGCTATGAATACCATCCTCCCCGCGCCGCGCAGGAAACCTGTCGCAAGCAGTTTCCCGTCGCCATGAATATCATCCTCCCCGCGCCGCGCAGGAAACCTGCCGCAAGCAGTTTCCTGTCGCTATGAATATCGTCTTCCCCACGCCGTACAGGAAACTTTTCGCAAGCAGTTTCCCGTCGCTATGAATATCATCTTCTCCACGCCATGCAGGAAACTTTTCGCAAGCAGTTTCCTGTCCATAGGAATACCATTCTCCCTCGCCGGACAGTCCCCCCTTGCCCCATTCCATTCCATAGTCCATAATAAAGAAAAGCAAAAGGAGTGTGCACCATGGAACACAATTATCTTTTTGACGGCGTGGCCGTCCTCATCATTCTCTGGTTTATCAAGTCCTATTTTCTCGGCAGAGCCTCTACGGAAGAGGAAAAATTTTTATATCGGGAAGCACCGAGATGGCTTCTCTATTTCACCAGCGGCCTTGTCTGCGTCACCCTGCTGATGATGGTATCGGTGGATTTTGGCATGGTTCCGGGCATTCCCCAGGAAAGCACCTTCCGCCTCACCGTGGCATCCCTGCTCCTTTGGCTCGCCATGGCCCTGTATACCCGATGGAACTGGGGCGTCCACATAGCAGACCGTGACCTCAGAGGAAAGAATAACCGGAAAATGCTTCTTCTCCTCCTTCTCATGGCCTTCCTGGCATCCACATTGTAAATAAAACCCATGTCAAATGGCGCCTGTCACAAAGACAGACGCCATTTTGACATGGATGGGCAATAAGCACAATGCCCATTACTCCACATAATCCTTCATTTTCACCGTAATCAGGGAAGATACCCCTTTTTCGGCCATAGTAACGCCCTGCAGGGTGTCTGCAAATTCCATGGTCTTTTTTCTATGGGAAATGACGATGAACTGGGTTTTCTTTTTATAGTCCGCAATCATGCGGCTGTACCGTTCCACATTGGCATCGTCCAGGGCTGCATCGATTTCATCTACGAAACAGAAAGGCGCTGGGCGGAAGGCCATGAAGGAAATGAGGAGAGCAATCACTGTCAGAGCCCTTTCGCCGCCGGACATGAGGGACAGGGGCTGCCGTTTCTTGCCGGGAAGCTGGAGGTACATTTCCACACCGCCCTCCAGCGGATGGGCTTCGTCGGTAAGCTCCAGCCGGGCCCGGCCGCCCTGGAACATGAGCTGCATAATGCGGCCGAATTCCTGGTTAATTTCCTTGAAAGCCCTGCTGAACTGGTCAGTCATAGTTTGATCAATGTCGCGAATCACCGTTTCCAGACCGTTTCTGGCCTTCGTCAGATCCTCTATCTGTTCTTCATAGAATGTCCGCTTGTCCAGCTGCTTCTGGTAGTCCTCCTCGCCATTGGGATTCACCTGGCCCAGAGCGGAGAGCTTCTGGGAAAGGCTTTCCTCTTCCTTCCTCATATCTGCCATAGAGCCGGGAAGCCGGAGAGCTTCCGCCTCCTGTCGGGTCATATGGTTTTCCGAAAGCCGGCGCAGCTCCTCTTCTTCCTGGGCTTTGAAATTGTCAATTCGTCCCTGTCGTTCCGCCATATCCCGTTTCACTTTAGACGACTGTTCCTGGGTCTTTCGCCAGGATTCCTCCAGTTTCTTCTGTTCCATGGCGAACCGGTCCGAATCATCCTGCATGCGGGACTGATTCTGCTGCCGGTCCTGCCACAGGGACTCGGCTTTCCGGAATTCCTCCTTCAGCCTTTCCATGTCCTCCTTCAGCACCTGCAGAAGTTTTTCATTTTCTTTCTTTTCTTCTTCCAATTTGGCCCGGTCCGCCTGCTGCTCTGCCAGCGCTTTTTCCCGGTCCTCTTTCATGCGCTTTCCGAAGGCCAGGGATTCCCGGGCCTTGGTAAGGGACACATGGATGGAAAGGATTTCTCCATTCTTTTCTTCCAGTTTCTTTTTCAGCGTTTCGCTTTCCTCATCTTCTTCCATTTCCGGAATTTGCGCCAGCTTTTCCAGATTTTCGGAAATATGGGTCCTCCGCTCTTCTCCTTCTCTCAGTTCCAGGTCCCGTTTTTTCTTCAGCGCCATTTCCTCTTCTGCCGCCTTCTCTTGGTCTTCCAGGGCCTTTTCCATCCCTTCCCTCCGGGCAGTGAGGGAGGCCAGGCTGACTTTGAGGGTCTGCCATTCCTCCCTTTCCTTCATGACCTTTCCCGCCAGGGTATCGCAGATATGGCCCTGCTCCTCCAGCTTTCGGCTGCATGTTTCCAGCGCCTTTCGCCCCTCTTCTTCCTCCCGGGAGAGGCGGCGGATTTCCTGTTTCCTGCCAAAGAAGGTATTTTCCTTCTTCCTCATGGAGCCGCCGGTCATGGAGCCGCCAGCATTGACCAGCTGGCCGTCCAGGGTGACGATGCGGAACCGGTAGCGGTATTTCTTTGCTACCCTTCTGGCATCATCCAGAGTCTCTGCAATCAGGGTTCGTCCCAGAAGAGAGGTAAGGAGATCCCGGTACCGGTCATGGCAGGTTATCAAGTTCGACGCAATGCCGCAGATACCCTTTTCCCCGGCAGCCTTCTGTTCCTCTCCGCCGTAGGCAGAAGGATGCATGGACTCCAGGGGAAAGAAGGTGGCCCTCCCGAGGTGCCGTTCCTTCAGCCAGCGGATAATCCGGCCTGCCGCTTCAGTGGTATCCGTAACAATACAGGAAATCCGGCTGCCCAAGGCCACTTCCGCCGCTGTCGTATAGGCTTCCGGCACCTGCACCAGGTCCCCCAGAGGGCCGTGAATGGATGTGCCAAAGAGATCCCGGCTGGCCATGATATTTTTGACTGCCATGGAAAAATCGGCATATTCCTTTTCTGCCCGGTCCAGATAATTTTTTCTGGATCGGAGGGCGGAAAGGGCGGACTCCTGCTTTCCCTTTTCATTCATCAGAGCAAAGCGCCGGTTTTCCTCCTCTTTCAAAAGAAGACTGTCCTTCTTTCCTGATCCTTCCAGATCTGACAGGCGCTCTGCTCCTTCTTTTTCTTCTTTCACTAAGAGAGCGAGCTCCTCTTTCAGGGCTGCCAGCCGCTTTTTCTTCTCTTCCAGTGAAGACAGGGCTTCTTTCCGTTCTGCTTCCAGCCGGTTCATGGTTTCTTCTACATGGGACAGCTCCTGCTCCATCCGCATCTTTTCAGACATCTGCTGTCTGTTCACTTTCAGCTTTTCCGCATAGGAAGCCTCTGAACAGGCCAGGGCTTCTTCCAGAGCCTTCTTTTCCTCTTCTCCCTTCTCTTTCTTTTCGTTCCACTGGCGGCAGTCATCCACATAACCCTGATATTCCTCTTCACCGCTTTTGATTTCCTCTGCCAGTTCTGCTTCCGCTTCCTTCTGGTCCTCTTCAGCTGCTGCCAGCTCCCCTTTCTTTTCCTCGGCATGATGGAAGCTTTCTTCCTTCACCCGGAAATCGCCGCGAAGTTCTTCCATTTTCTGCTGGGCTTCAGCGGTCTGCTGTCCCAGGCTGCGAAGGCCTTCCTGAAAATCAAGGGCCTGCTTTTCCAGCTTTTCCCTTTCCGCCGCCAACGAAGAAAGGGCGGTTTCCCATTTCACATCATCTTCTTCCAGATTCCGGTACTCCGTTTCATAGCGAGACAGCATGCGGCCAATGGAGGTCAGTTTCAGCACTACCATAGAAGCGGTGACGGCACTTTTCTTCTTCATAAGCTCCTTATAGACCCTGGCTTTTTCTGCCCCTTCCTTCAGAGGAATGAGCTGCTCATCTAAAAGAGCCACCATGTCCTGGACCCGATCCATATTTTCTGCCGTCTTTTCCAGCTTCCGGAGGCCTTCGTTCTTCCGCATGCGGTACAAACTGATGCCCGCCACATCCTCAAAAATCAGACGCCGCTCATCAGGCCGGGCCGTCAGCACCTGATCCACCCGGTTCTGCCCGATAATGGCCAGGGATCCCCGCCCCAGACCTGTATTGGCCAGAAGCTCCTGTATATCCTTCAGCCGGCAACTTCTTTTGTTGATTTTGAAATCACTGTCCCCGCTGCGGAGAAGCCTTCTGGTAATGGACACTTCCGTGGTATCCAGCGGCAGTTCATGGGACGAATTATCCAGCACCAGCTGTACTTCCGCTCCATTCTTTGCCTGCCTGGTCTCAGAGCCGGAAAAAATAATGTCCTCCGCCTTCTGACCCCGAAGGTTCCTCACATTCTGCTCTCCCAGCACCCATCGTACTGCATCGGATATATTACTCTTTCCGCAGCCGTTGGGTCCCACGATCACCGTCATTCCATCAGCAAATTCTATGGTAGTTTTATCTGCAAAAGACTTGAAGCCCTGCAGTGTCAAACGCAGTAATTTCATAGTATCTCCTTATGTTCCATTTCCATACTGTATCGCTCCTTATTATACAGGAAATGGGGGAAGTCTGCTTGCGAAAGGTTTCCTATTCGGCTTGAAGCAATGGTATCCACCCCGACAGAAAACTATTTGCGAAAGGTTTCCTGTTCAGCTCGAAGCAATGGTATCCACCCCGACAGGAAACTATTTGCGAAAGGTTTCCTGTTCGGCTTGAAGCAATAGTATCCATCCCGACAGGAAACTATTCGCAATAAGTTTCCTGTTCAGCTTGAAGTAATGGTATCCATCCCGACAGGGAACTTTTTGCAATAGGTTTCCCCTTCGGTATGAAACAAATGGTATCCATCCCGACAGGAAACTATTTGCGAAAGGTTTCCTATTCGACTTGAAGCAATGGTGTGCATCTCTAGGGGAAACTATTTGCGAACATCCCATCAAAAAACTGCGAAAGGAAGTCCTTTCGCAGTTTTCATCACTTATTCTCCAAACACCGGAGGCAGGGGGCTGTCATCAGAAGGTGCAGGCGGAAGCGGGGAGTCGCTGCTGTCTGTGTCATCCTTCTTCGGTTCCTCGCCGGGCGCGTAGATGGAGTGATACTTGAAGAGGTTTTCTACCTGGGTATGGTTGATGGTTTCTACTTCCATCAGGGCCTTGGCCATGGCATGGAGCACTGGCAGATTGTCTGTCAGTGCCTGCATGGTGTCATTGTAGGCTTCATCCAGGTACTTGTGCATTTCTTCATCGATAATGGTGGCTACAGTTTCACCGTAGTTTCTTTCAGAACCCAGCTGCTTGCCCAGGAAAATCTGCTCCTGGTGTTCGCCGAAAATCATGGGTCCCAGACGGTCGCTCATGCCCCATTCCATAATCATCTTGCGGAGGATGGAGGTGACCTGCTGCAGGTCTCCGGAAGCGCCGCTGGAGATTTCGTTGAAAATAATCTTTTCAGCGCAGCGTCCGCCTAAAGCTACGCGGATCTGGGCCAGAAGATGGGATTTGGTAATGAAGGACCGTTCTTCATGGGGCAGCATCATGGTGTAACCGCCGGCCTGTCCACGGGGGATGATGGTGACTTTATGCACCGGATCTGCATCCTTCAGAAGGGTGGCCATAATGGCATGGCCCGATTCATGGTAAGCCGTGAGTTTTCTTTCTTCATCGCTCACCCGGTGGCTCTTTCTTTCAGGACCGTAGGAAACTTTTTCAGATGCTTCTTCCAGGTCTGCCATGGAAATAGTTTTTCTGTTATCTCTGGCTGCCAGAAGGGCTGCTTCATTCAGCATATTGGCCAGGTCGGCGCCGGTAAATCCCGGTACTTTCTTGGCAATGGTAGGCAGGTCCACATCCGGTTCCAGCGGTTTGTTTCTTGCATGGACACGGAGAATGGCGATACGGCCTCTGAGGTCCGGACGGCCTACTACTACGCGGCGGTCAAAACGACCAGGGCGCAGGAGGGCAGGGTCCAGTATATCAGGACGGTTGGTGGCTGCCAGAGTAATGATGCCTTCATTGGAACCGAAACCGTCCATTTCTACCAGGAGCTGGTTCAATGTCTGTTCCCGTTCATCATGTCCGCCGCCCAGTCCGCTTCCGCGCTGACGGCCTACGGCATCGATTTCATCGATAAATACAATGCAGGGCGCATTCTTCTTTGCCTGGGCGAAGAGATCACGCACGCGGGACGCACCGACACCTACGAACATTTCTACAAAATCGGAGCCTGAGATGGAGAAGAAGGGTACCTTGGCTTCCCCAGCCACTGCCTTGGCCAGACGGGTCTT
>ENA-UOIV01000051-UOIV01000051.1-human-gut-metagenome-genome-assembly--contig:-C59-NODE-51-length-134140-cov-12.550792_pt1 | contig 134140 bp, 179 predicted proteins | sample MGYA00242333_ERZ723880 | MGnify/ENA metagenome assembly ERZ723880 | reverse complement strand
TGCCGTCTGATTTCAAGCAAAAGTTGTAGAAAAGTTGTAGTTGTAAGCCCTTTTTGCTACATCTTGTGCCGTCCGGTTTCGTCAGACACTATATATTGTGGAATTTTAGTCCAAGGACTTCATCGTCGGGAACTTCACACCGTATACTTCATCATTGTTCATCATGTGTGATTTCCGCCTTTCAGACACGAAATCAAGAACTTTTCTCAGTATTTTGAGTTCGTCTTGTTGCGTCTTGTGTTAAGCAAATGTGGTAGAATTTGTGGTAATCTGGATGCCACAGCGCAAAAGCCTATACCATATAATAATAGCCACATCTTTTGCCATTATATATCACACGGCCTGCTCTGTCAAATCCACAGCGTAAAAATGTGGGGAGAGTTTTAAGCCCCTCCCCTATTCATTATACACCGTATCCACGAATATCTTCAATAAACGAATGGTTCCTTAAATGATTTTCATATGCCTCTCTGATAATTCTAATAGCAATGTCAACCTCTCCATTCGTCATACCATTTGCACTGATAATCGCCTCATACTCTTCGTACAGCTTAAAGATACGATTGAACTGTTCTTTCGTCACTGGCTTTGTTTCATCAATAACCATAGACGCAAAACTAATAATCGCATTACGTTTATTGTCAACGAGGATGGAAAGCGTGTCGCTATTGTTTTTGTCCAGCTTTCTATCAAGTTCGGCCATGCTTGCATCATATTGGTCAAGCTTAGAATTTACCCTCTTGATCCACTCGTCGCGCATCTGAATATTATCCGTACTGTAATGCTGATTGAGTTCGTCCATGGTGGCCTGCACCCGATCAAGAGTCTTTTCCATTTTCTGCATCATCTCTCGCTCTTTTTTGCGACGAGTAAAGATTTTGCGTACTTTGACAAACTCAGGTACAACCTTCCCTTTGAACTCTAAAATCTCCCCTACCAACTGCATAATAAGAAAGGCACCAATCAGAACGATTGCCACCTTTACTGGAATGTTCAAATATTCAATGTAATCAAGCATTCTTGAACACCCAACCTTTATTCAGTAGGTGTTTCAGTTGGGGCTTCTGAGTTATTTACAACCTTACTCATGTCACATAGACTATCAATTAACTGACTGATTGCTTCGATGTCAATATCGTAGTTAATACTATCCGCAGATCCTTTAACCATAGCAAGCACCCATTCTTTTCGATCTGCGCCCTTTTCAAACATACCCTCAGCTGTTTGCATCAAATCCATGACCATATCGAGCATCTTATTCCAGTTCTTCTCCTTCACTGCCTTTTGCACATATTCCACAAGCTTTACAACCAGCGGAATAGCTGCGGCAAGTCCAGTAAGAATGGAGATTACAATCTCTACCCAATTCAACTCCATAACCTTTTCCTCCTTATAAAATAAAGAGCAACAGCATCCGGCAGAATACTGTTGCTTATATCAAATGGAAGGACTATCTACGCTTCCCAAATCAGATGTATTTGCGACAAAGCGATTTGCTTTTGCTGCCGCATATTTTATTCCTTCACCGTCTGCGCTCGTATTTTCAGCACGGCTCTTATCTACAATCCGAGCTAAAACAATGCTACACGCAGTTCCAATCGGTGTGAAAACTACAGTCCAACATGTAAGCGCTCCTGTGTACCCTGTTGCGATGCTTTTCACCGCAAGATAAAAGCCGCCGGCCAAACCAGCGGCAAGAAATACCATGATGTAGAGAGCAAGGCGATTTGTGAACCCAAGGTTTTTTAGATGGGCAAACAACCCCTTTTTCTCTTTTCGTCTAACTCTTCTCCCCCTGGTGCTCGAAACCGCCATACCAACACCACCTTTTCAGATTACGCCAATCCGTTCTTCTGAGCAAAGTTATAGAACAACTGCGCGGCCTGCTCACGGGTCAGCATATCAGCCCACATATAATTTGGTGTTCCATCTGGCAGATTGCCACTACCAGCAAATAGCCCAGTAGATGTTGCCCAATCACGAGCAGCTTTGCTCCAATCTCCGCAATCGTTGTCTCTTAGTTCTGCACGATACTCATTCATCAATTTCTTAAATGTATCCAAAGTCATATCTTCATCATCCTCCGTTACTGGTGTCGTGGATGCGATCTTCTCTGTCCATTCAAGAGAAACCCATCCGGTTCCTGTAAAGCCCCATCCAGATTGCTCCTTAGAAATATTCAAGATGGTTCCTTTTTCATAGGCCATAATGACGGTTCCGTTAATAGGGGCAGTTCTACAATTTAGTCCTGCATCGGCTGTAACTTTTACCTGGTAGCTTACAGCTGTGCCAGTGTCTACGCTTCCGCCTGCCAAGCGTCTGTTTACCTCAGCTACGATTTGCGGGTGCAAATTATAAAGGTAATTACCTGGGCAAGCTTTATTTGCAAACCATCTATGTACGGTCAAAACCATCTCATTTGATTTAGGCGTATAAGCCAAAGTCTTTGCTTTATCACCAAACCAGACAACTTTGTTTTTACCGTTACGCTTGCAAATATCTGTCACCAAATTCAGTAGGCCAGCATACGCGGCATCGGTCACTGCGTATGGGTCTGTAGTGTCACTTGCTACTTCGATAGTGACGGCTCTGTTATCGTTGGCCGCTGAAGAAGTACACCATGATCGATCTTTCTCTTCCACATACATGCCAACTCTTCCGTCGTACCCAATTCCATAGTTTGAAGAAGCCTCCTTTGAAGATGGAGCGAAAATACTTCCAAGGGACTGAATACTAACCTGACCAACTACGCAATGAATTGAGATTCTGTCAATCGCATTCTTTCTTGGAGATGATCTGTTTGGTGAAATTCTTGTGTATTCTACAAGTGGACTGTTGCTCATTCCAACACTCCCTCCTTCCTGGGCTACGCCCGCAAATTGGTTGTAATAGTTCTGGCCGTAAGAAGCTCGTTTGTTCTGTACAGATACACTTTGATCAGCTGGCCTCTCAAATTGCAGCAATACAGAATTAGAAGCCTGCAACACAGAGGTTGCAGACTTCAATGTAGATAAAACACTCTTATAGCCAGAACTTAGCTCTTGAAATAAAAATTCCAGCTGCATTGTGAGATCCCCAATAGATCTGCCGGTGGATTTTGCATAGTCATAAAGACCTTGCTTTCTGCTCCAGAAAGTCCATTGCGCAAGGCCATACCCGGCGCTATCGTGAACAAAATTTCCATAGCGTCCAGCGTCAACAGCAGCCGTATACTCATCGTCCGTCATGCCGAACTTATTGTTATATGTGTTCTGAAGATTTGTTGGAGAAAGACCGGACTCAGCATATAAATTGCCCATAAGCCCAGCAGCCCCATAATCATTCAACCCTTGTGATTTCAAGAACTCCCAAATTGTTTTATCGTTTGCCATTTTTGCACCTCCCGATAAAAACAAAGGTTATTCAAACTCATCCTCATCGTCACCCTTACCATCGCCCTCGCAAAACTTTGCGATGGTATCTTCGTCTACGACATCTCCTTCTTCATCGTAGATAAAGCCGGTTTCTTCGTCGTAATCAAGATGTCCAACATAAGGCAGATCATCATCAATTTCTTTGTTGTAATAACGCATGTTCAGCGTAGGTTTTGTTTTGTTATCCATAAAGAAATCCTCCTGTTACACAAATTTGTAATGCGGCTTTTCTTCATTGAAAATCCAATATCTTAAATAATCATCGAGAATAATCGCTAAGCATGAAATGATTATCCATAGGAGTGAAAACGGTAAACAGATTTGTCCAAGGATATTAAAAGGGAGTGTAGAATAATCCCACACTCCCAAACCAAGCCAGATATTCACAATGACACCAGTGATAAATTCACAGGCAGTTATAATGACAGATCCGATTAAAGATTGCCATAATAAACCAAAATCCCATGGAAACACTTCATTGATTAGCCCGATGACCACGAAGCAAATCCCGCCAAGAATAAACATAGAAATATGGCTATGCCCTCTCCATATCAATTCAATAATTACATAGGTAATACCTCCGATAATAGCGAGGATCGCTTCTTTAATGGTAAACCGAGCACTCATAAACTATCACGCTTGATTGGTTGCTGCGGCCTGCTGCATTCTACCTACAATCGCTTGCATCTGTTGCTGTGCCACAGCCAGTTTCTCATTCATCTCTGTCAGATAAGGCTCTGGCAAGGTCATACCATATTGAATAGCTGACACTTCCTCCGCACTGGTTAATGTCTGTACATACTGCTTCAGCTCATTATGGTAGGTAGTCTGAGTTGTGATAAGCGTCTGTGCCGCAATATAGATAGCTGCAATTTCGGCTGCGGTATAAATACGACAAACACCGCCATCGGCCTGATACGGGAACTCTGTACCGCCCAACTCAACAACACGAAATAGGTTGTTGATATTACTCTGATCCTCAATACTCAAATTAAAGTGAACGTTCTCTTCACCGAACTTAATGTCTACACCGTTCACAATAACCGCATTACAGGCATTAGAAATTTCGGACAGCTTTGCAGACATCACAACGGACAGTGCATTGTCCTCGCCCACAATTTCAATAACATCTGTAATTGTAATCCAATCCTTTGCTACTGCATTTAAGAGGCCGGTAGTATCAAGCAGACCTTCCTCATACATGTTTCTTAGCTTTTCTTTCATTAGTTTTGCACCCCCAATGCAGAAAGAATGAGATCGTCCACAAGACTGCCTTGTTTTGCTAAAACAGCGCCGCCGTCAATCTCAGAAACAACAACTGTTTCAGCCCCCTCAATCTCATCGTGGCCGACCAGATTATAAGGAACACTGTTCACAGCAACACCGATTGCGTGTTTTTGATCAGCAGGGACAAAGCACCCACTATTTCCATACCGGATAAATTCGATGGTATCAGTTACACCAATCTCTGTACCATCTGATACTTTAATAATTCGATACATTACCGACCCTCCTTTGCGCCAATCAGATTTGCAATATACTTCAAGTCTTCGATATCAGCGTTGTAGAAATCGTGGTTCCAAAGCCAATAGTCCTCGTGCCCCGCTTTCTTATACTTTTGACAAAGTGTATCCTCCCACACATTGTCCCAACGGTTCTGATAGTTAGAATCCCTACGCTCAAGCGTATTCTTGATTGCTCTCACAAGATTTCCGCGCCGAACTCCATTCCCATCGTCATTCTGAGAAAAGTAGGTGTGTGCATTGTTGCTGGTAACAGAGCAAATTGGTCTTCCCTGATAATAGAGAAATCTTCCATCCACGGATACCTCTGTACCATATGGAAGATTGACATACCCACCAATACCCTGAATCTTAGCGCGTCTGTTTGTGATATAAGTTTTGTATTCCACTAAAAACCCTCCAAAAATAAAGAAAACACCCAGAGAACAAAACTCTGAGTGTTTCCAAAATTAAATATGAAATTAGGTTAATTATAGCCTACCTCAGTTGGCAGGTATAATGTAGAAGCCTTATCCCGCCATCTTCAGCGGAGCAGCCTCACGGTATTTGTTGAAAATAGCGTAGTGCATTCTTCTCAATTTCAGGAGCCTCCCATGGTCGTTAAAGGTACGATAATATGATGTCTGGGACTCCATGTACTGATCGATTTCCTGAAGTGTTTTCTTTCCTTCAAGGAATTGACGATGGAACAACTTCAATTTTCTACGCGCCCGTTTTACACCGTCTCTGCACCCGTTGACTTTGATTTTGCCAGTCTCAGTCAAAGTAAATCTCGCCTTACAAAATCTGAATGGCTTTGTAAGAGGAATGATTTTGCACTTTCTCTTGTTGACCAGAATGCCGGCCATCTCAAAGCGCTTAATGATGATTCTGGCAATTCTTTTGAGTTCTTCAACATCTGGTAGGATGATATAATAGTCATCCATATAGTGCCCAGCACAGTGAATCCCAAGCTGGCATTTGATAAAGTTATCAATGTCGCTGGGCAGAGATACCATCTCCTGCTGGCTTGGTTCAACACCAAGCGGCATTCCCCGGCCAGGTACAGTACACGGCGATTCCGTAACAATCAGATCCGCAAGCGCTCTTAACCTATCGTCCGTAATAAATTTCTTGTGTCTTTGATAGATCAAGTTTCGGTTGGCGTTTGGGAAGAACCCTTTGAGGTCAAGCAGGAATACCGCTCCTTCCCTACCATACCTGCGGTAATGCCAAGAGAGCTGTTTCTTCAGCCGTTTGAAATGCCAGTGCAAACCCTTCCCCTTCTGACTCGCTCCATTGTCATAAATCATACTGGGCGTGTACAGCGGGGACAAAACCTTATTAGTTTCTAATTTGTGGATTTGTCGGTCTTCAATATGTGGTGCATCGATTGGTCTGACCTTACCACGTTCATGCAGTGTAAAATGAGCGCATTTCTTTGGTTTCCACTTCCCCTCTAAAATAAGCCGTCTTCTCTTAGCTGTTCCAGAAAGTAAGTGAAGCTCAAAATTTTGAGTTGATTGCTTCCACCTTACACCGTTGCAGCACTTCTTACCCCAATAAAACATATCGCGGTAATTAAAAACTTCTTCAAGTGTTCCAACGGCCTGGCTTCGCATCCATCGTTTCATTTGTCGCTTTCGTTTCCTGCGACGGTAACGCGCCTCGTGGCGCTCTTCGCTTGTCATAATAAGTTTTCGCCTTTCGCATAGTTGTTTTGTAGGTGCGCATCTAAACTACTTTGATCCCACACATGAAACGAAGGTAGCGCAATTCTTCGCCATGCAAGCAGCGTCCGTGTGTGATCGTCGTAAGGCAGTTTTAAGGACTTTCACCCAGGGAAGTACGTCTCCTTTTGCGAAGGTCGTCTTTCGCCTATTGGCTACTCCATGTGACCTCGCATCGCAAAATCCGGGCAGCAACGCCAACGAATAGTTCGCATTGTTATTGTTGGCCGAGCCATCCGTGTTCACATTACAGAAATTGTTGTTATTGTTGTAATTGGCGGAGCGGAGCCACCAGTAAACCTACAGGAGAGCGTGAACACGTAACAGTCTCACTTACAGACGTACACCCAATAATTTAGTTATTGTTTTGCTTTTGATTGTCCAACAGACTTGATATTGCCCTTGATCAGCTCATCCTCATGGTCAATCATCTCACCGAGATTTGCCGCCATGCGGTCAAGCTTTTCAATGGCTTCTTTCGAGCCTACCTGTCTACCACTGCTTGTTGTAAAACACCCCTCTGGATTTTGCATCATCACGGTATAGCAGTGGGTAAGCCTTACATCCAGCGCTTTTAGAGATGCTCTTGCCTCTAACAAATGTGCCTTTCTCAAATTGATCCGCTGTTCGTCAGACGGGAAGATGCTGTTGGCCTTTTCACAGTGGTCAACAACCTCGCCGGCCAATTTAGCGACTGGTTCAGCCAGAAGCCGGGCATACCTGGCAGACATTCTTGTTAGAAAGTTGAGTGTTTCAACATAAATCTGATTTGCCGTATTGACAAATTCAGCTTTACTAACCGTTCTCTTTGCTTTTAGTACAGACAATATTTCACCTCTTTTAATTGCTGGATTTACGCTTATTCAGGTTTTTCTTCCTCGATATGATCCGCCCCTTCTTTTTCGATGTCCTCCAAATGCTTGAGAAGGACATACTCAATATAATTTGTCATGGAGCGGTGTTCACGAGCCGCAAGCGCCCCTATTTTATCGAAAACCTCATCTGAAAGACGCAGCGTAAATACTCGTTTGTTTGTTGGCATATTGGAACCTCCATCTCTATGACTTGCTATTATTTTAGGCTTATTCTTAGCTTTTGTATGCAGTCATAAACCTGTCAAGTGATAGCATTTTAGAGAATAGAGGAAATTTATAAAAATTCGCGGCGGCGCGAAGCGCCGCCGCTTGATATCCCGTCTCTTCCGTTGGCTCTCCTATCGGAGAACCCGCCCACTGACGTGGGCGGGATAGATCCTGGATACACTGCGGTGGATTAGACAGCAAAGCCGGGCAGCAACGCCAACGAATAGTTCGCATTGTTATTGTTGGCCGAGCCATCCGTGTTCACACTACAGAAAGTGATGTAATAGTAGTAATAGGCGGAGCGGAGCCACCAGTAAACCGCCGTACCCGTAGCGTTGTACTTGTAAGCAACTTTGCTGTTACCAGACTTGAAATACTGGTATTGAGCCTGGTAGTTCTGCTCGTAAGAGTTAGCATAACTGCGAGTACCCTGAACCTCAAACTCTGCAAGCAACCACAAATAGTCCGTAGTCGCAGTAACATAGGAACTCTGGTTGCCTCCGCCATTAGCTGTATTATCCGTATACTTTGTTACGGATTTCATCACAGCTCTTAGATCTGACGGCAGTGCGGCAATAAAGCTATTCGCAAGAGGGTTGGACGGGGTATTGCTGTTTCCAAGAATGGTCTTACGCATATAGCTGTTGTTCCAACCACCAGAGTTCGTGCTACTGGTGTTCATAACAAAACTGCCAGAACCACCAGACGGCCATCCGGCATCTGGGCCGTACTTACTATCAAACAACCCAACCATCTTTCCGCTCTTCTTACCAATGATAAAGTGAATGCGGTTAGATCCCTCACGAGAGCTGTTGTGATTAAATCCGGCAATAAAAGCATCAATGGAAACGCTGGAGAAGTTAGTAGTTCCAATTTTGCCATTGATAGTAATGGTTTTGGTGTCACCAACATCCCAATAGTTATCGCCCTGTCCAGCATCGGAAACAGTTTTAATAACCTCCCAGGAGTTTTCATTCAGAACATCGCTGACGAACTCAGCATTGACCGTAACCGTCTTATCTGCCGGAGCAGTATAGTTTGTACCAGCAGCCACTTTAACCGTAATAGTGGTGTCACCACTTGTCTGATTGACATTGTTCACGGTGATAACATTCCCGCTTACGCTGACCGTAACGATACCAGTGTTATTTGACACTGCGGTAATCGCGCCATTACCAGGCCGTGTAACGGTAATCTGAGCAGTTGGGTGTTCCATGTCCAATGTGACCGTTTGCGGACTCACACTCAAGCTGCCTGCGGCCTTATTGATTGTCCAGTTGACAGTCTTTGCAGCCGTAGTCTCGTCACTCCACATATAGTCATCCTTTGGAGTAAAGGACGCGCTATAAGTGCCGGCATTGGTTTGCCCAGTGACGCTCAAAGTCATCTTGTTTGTGTCATAGTTGCTAAATGTAGGAGTCTGGGCACTCCCGTTATAAGTAAGAGATCCACTTTGAGAAGGAACCGTAGCGATCACCATGCGGTTAGCTTCTCCAGTGATTCTATTACTTGCGTTTACATTTACCGCACCATCCGTAGATACCGGGAAGAAAGACACATAATAGGTCGTGCCGTTTGTAAGCCCTGTCACGGTCAACGGTGCGCTTGCATGGGCGTTTCGTGTAGTGCTGGTATAGGTATAGGCCGCATCTTCATCGTCTGGAGAAGTAGCGTATTCGCCCTCCTTAACCACCACGACAGTCTTCTCCCAGGTTGCCAGGGTAAGTCCATCGTCTACAATGGTAGCTGCTGGATCAGTCCACTTAATTGCAAGTTTACCATTACCAGCCGGCGTTGCACTCATGCTGGATACATTGCCCATAGTAGGAGCATTTGGAGTTGCAGTGAACTCGCAATCCTCATGCTCGGTATAAGTGTTTGTCGTTGTATATGGGAAGAACTTGTAGTAATAGACTGTGCCATCGGTCAAACCGCTATCGCAAAAATATTGGTTCTGATACTGATTGCGCACCTTACTGTCTACGACCACAGTGCCGTCGCGTCTACTGACAGGCATAGAGCCGGCCTTGCGAACAAGCAGTGTGCCCGCCCACTCTGCCAAAGTGGATTCGGCAACAACCAGATCTTCAGGATCAGTCCATTTTACATACACCTTCCCATGTGAAACCTTAGTGACGATATTAGAGACAGCGGCCAACTGAAGCCCGCCTCCGCCATTTCCGCCACCAGATGGAAAGTTAGAAATAATAGGCATTTAGATGTCCCTCCTTTTATCCTAATAGAATCACTACAACCGGGATATCTACGTCTGGCATTTCACCATCAGCGGCGATAGTAAGCTGTCCTTCGCTCTGTCCAATGACAGAAAGCATCGCCATACGTGCTGCGTCCCGTTGTTCAATCGTTGCATTTTGCGCCACCGATATATTTCCGTTTTGATCTGCGCCAAGCCCCTCTACGGCCAAAGTCTGTGTAAACGGAGAGTCAATCCCGCTCCATGCAGATGCAAGTAGAGTCCCAGTCACATTTCCGCTTTTCTGAGCCATCGTCCCAAGAGCAGTGTCGATCTTGACCATATTGGAATTGTCGGTTCCATTGATTTTTTCGCGCCAATCCTGGAATCGTGCAGAAGCATCGTCTTCCAAATAAAGCCCATAATTAGGGGTCTCACTCATTGGTCAACACCCCTTTCTCAATGAAGCAAAATTACTACGATTGGAATATCACAAGTCGGTACATCACCAAATGCCGCAATCGTCAATGTGCCATCGCCCTGACCACATACATAGAGTTCAGCGCTCTTTACAGCTTCCAACTCCGCGTCGGAAATCAGCTGGCTAATGCCAACAACACCGTCTGTATCTGCGGTCATGCCCTCAATCGCCACAGTCTGTTGGCCGGCATTCCACGCAGACGCAAGCAGAGTAGCGGAAACATCTGAGCTGCCGCCTCCTGTGTTGGGATTGATGCGATGTCTCTTCTGCTCCCCGTTATCCTCAGAGTCGATATAAAAGCCTCCATCGTCTGGGGTAAAATACGCCCACCCGTCATGGAAAGGCGTTACATCTGTTGAGATACGGGAGCTGTCGCCTTTCAAAATCTTAAAAAGAGCCATTCTTTTTCCTTACCTCCGTTCTACAGAGAAATGAAAAGAGGGCGGGTGTTACCCCGCCCCCAAATATGGGAAATCTGAAATTGTCTATCTGCTATTAGAAGCTGCCCCAAGTTAGAGCATTATCGGTGTACTCTTTGGCATCTGCAAGAGCACCAGCGGCAGAACCAGCGGCATCATAGTTGGAAGCCAGGCCGTCGGCATAGTCCTTAGCGTTCTGCTCCATGGCATCCCACTTCGCCTTGTCGCCGTTAGCGATCTTGTCAAGCTCGGTAGCATTTGCGTGAACGTGCTTCTTAGCCACAGCATCAGCCAGGTTAGCCTCAGTCTGGGTGTAGGTATCCAGCAGAGCCTTGTTTGCATGGGTGTGACTTGCGCCCTCCAGGGTAGTCACACGGCCAGCCAAAGCAGTCAGCTGAGCGGCAGTGGCGTAGTCACCAATGTTCAGGGCGGCAATCGCATCGGTCACATAAGCAACCACAGTAGCTTTCTCGCCAGATTCGGTATCACCAATACCATCCAAAATGGCCTGCAACGCATCAATAGAAGCATTCATAGCAGCCGCATCATCTGGGTGCTCCTGAATCCAAGCAGCGATCTCAGCCAGTGTGTCAAGAGACTCCTGAGCCTCGGCAGGAATCAGCTGAGCGGCCAATTCCTCGTTGGCAATGGTGCGGACAGACTTACCAGTATCAGCACCAACCAGAGTGTCTACCTTGCCCTCAACAGCTGTCACACGGCCTGCAAGCTCGGTATCATCATAGGTAGCGGCCTCTTGAGCCTCTCCAATCATCTGAACGACGGTCTTGCTCTCAGGGACAGTACCAACTTTGGCCTCCAGCGCGTCAACCTCAGTCTGTACAGCAGCCGCCTTTTCATCGGCGTACTTCTTAGCACCCTTTAGGGTATCCATGTCAGAAGTATCATCAGCAGTACCAACATTGGCCTTTCCGTTAATCTTGGTCGCAAGAGTGGCCTCCAGATCAGACTCAGCAACCTTGTCCTTTGAGGCAAGAGCGCCCAGACCCTCGATAGACCCGGCAACAACATCGGCAATCTTATCGTCCACATACTCCTTCACATCAACGTATGGGACACCCTCTTCCTTGTCACCCAGGTCGCCAATGGCCTCAGCAATCTTCTCATCTACATCGGCAGGCTTTGCAAAAGTCTCGCCCATGGTCAGAGTCAGCTTACGGGTGCCAGCATCATAAGAAGCTGCGGTCACAGCGTTTCCAGAGCCAACGACCTCAATAGAGGTAGCGCCGGTGTCAAGGTTGATCTGCACATAAGAAGTACCATTCCACTTAGCCAACACATTCAGATCGGTGATGTAGTACAGAGCGGTAGTGCTGGGATTGGTGTTAGCCTGAAGAGCTTGCAGGGTTGCGAACTCCTGAAAATCGCCAATGCGGATACGGGTAGAGCCGTCAACATCCAAATAAATAGCCCGCTCATCGGTAGTTACATAGAAAGTACCCTCTGCATAAGTGGAGGGCAAAGCAGCCAATAGACCTTTCTTAAAAGCAACAGTAGCCATTATTTAATCACTCCTTTTTTTTCATATCAAAATTTACATTGTTCCCCATTCAAGGCTTTCAGAAATGCTCTCAATCTTCTCTGGATCAATAGAGTCAAGCTTTTGTTTATCTGCAAGAGACATCAAGCCGGCAGCAGATTTTCCATCTGCTCCATATCCAGCTCCAATCAAAGTAAGAACTCCATGCTGGACATTGGGGGAATATGTCCCGTCTTCCTGTTTCGTAAAAATACGGATCTCTGCGGTATTAGTGGTTTCAGTGCGTTGTACATTTACAATTTCACTGAGGATTTCATCTGGCATAGAGTCGATAACTTCCTGCACCCAAGATACATCAGGGATATCCCCGATAGTTGCAATCTCATGCTCAGGATCATCAGCCACATAATCAGCGGATGCCTTGTCCTCCGCATTATGATAGAAAATACCCTTCTGATACACATTGATACGAGAGCCAATCCAGTTGCCATCTACATTCTTATCAGCATAAATCTGGGCAACCATACCGTTCTCGCCGCCATCGTTTACTCCAACAAATGACTCTGTGCCATCAGTATGATGGAATTTTGCACCGCCGCCAGTAGGCTCGTTCTGGATAATTGCTTCTCCATTCTGGCTTTCAATTACCTGAACCACAAAATCGCTGGTGTCAATCAAGCCTTTAGCTGGAATATAAATGTGAGAAGACGCGCTATCATTCAGCTGCAAGTCAATATAGGTATCCCCAACCTCAGCCCCTTCATATGGCTGATCTGCTTCAGTTACTGTTTTGACTGAACCACTTTGCACAACCAAATCTTTTGGGATGTTGATTGAGTCGCCAACATATGTGGTTTCATCTCCCAAAGTTCTCTTTAGACGATAAGTTGCAGCGTATCCTTCTGTTGCTTCTCCTTGCTTCTCAATCGCAAACTCTGGGGCTTGAGTGCCTGCGGCAAACAAACCGTCAGTTTTCAGTACAATGGTATTGCCAGCTTCTTTAGATAGCTGTACGCCAATTGTCTTTCCGTCTTCACCATCAGCAATAATGACTGACGCATCTACTGGAGTAAGCCCAGTCAATGTACCAGGAGAAAGACTGTCAAGCTTAATTTTGTCATCAGCAGACATCAGGCCGGCAGCGGTTTCAGATGCTGTCTTACCAGTAGCAAACAGAAGATTGCCCTTGTAGAGTTCCTGCACATCTTCCAGCCAGTACAAAGTATTTGTGTCTTTCTGCTCCAGCGCATCAAAGAGCGCCTTTGTACCGACCTTAAAAATTACATTAGCCAATTCGATTTCCCTCCTTTACAATAGAATCAAAATATATAAACACTCTCTAAGAGTTTATATAGCGTTACATTTTCTCCCACACATAGTCAGAAACAATCTCACTGTCATCAATATCAGACCACTCATCATGCGGGTTAAGATCAACTGGGTCTGGCACATCACCAGGCTCATCTTCAATTGTAAAGCTTAGGATTTTTTGCTCCGAAATATGTGGGACGTATACAGCACCATCTTCTCCGGCGACACTTCCGATGTTCTTTTCTGTTCCATCACTCATCTTCAAAATCATGTCGCCATTTTCTGCAAGCTCAGCATCTACAACTGGATTTCCAGAAATAATGCCTCCGCCGCCTCCAAAAGAAGAGTTGCCGAAGAACGGCAAATCGGCCATTGAAAAGCACCTCCTTAATACATGTAGTAGATGTTCACTGACTTCTCTTCTTTGAACACGAGACTTGTAATATCCACTTGACCAAAACCAAGCTCGAATACTCCAGACACAATAGGGATCTCGCATCCATTGATAATTACTTCCGTTCCCGCCTCACATTGAATTCCAATCTTTTTGATTACCATATGATCGGTAAACGCAAGTGTACTATTTTCATGTGCCGCCATCTCATTTTGCTTAAAAATATCAAGCATATTTACATTGGCAGTAGTAGTACCATTAAAACTACCAAGAGTACCTTTTGACATATCGAAAACTCCTTTCTTCTTTCGTCACGCCAAAATCACATAGTCTAATTCTTCTAATGTAATATCGTCATGCTCAGACAGTGTTAAGTTATCCATTTCAGAAAGCAACCTATGTCTTTTCATTCCGATGTTTAGTTCGGAAGATAGAAGAGATCCGCTCTCATCCGGGAAGATAAAACACTGCAAAATATTCCCTATCTCCAAAACAAGATTGAGGAAGCTTTCATACGTCATAAACTTTTTAGATTGCACACCGCTATTCTCAACCGTCAAGCACATCGAACTATCGCCTGTCCCAAGCGTATACCACATCTCAAAGTCAGCAGAGAAAAGCAAATTCATCATTGCTTCTCCTTCTACAGACAGCATGTAGAAGATATCAAAATCGTTTGTAGTCAGAACCATATCGGTCTCTGCTTCACCATGGGTAATAGCGGAGGTAGAAGCGTCAGAGTCTAAGAGCATAGTGTTCTTAAATTTCTCTAACGCTTCTTTCAAAGTAGACGCTGGAGCTGTCCTTAGCTCCATTTCCGTTGATCCAGACCCAAGAGATTTTGCGATATCGTACTTCAGTGTGTTTGTCAAAAGCTGTGTGACATTTTGGAATGTGTTAAAGCTTTCTTCACCAATATTGGCTTTACCTGTAGTTAAAACCAGCTCTGTTGAACCGCCAGTTGGTTTTGCTGCGAACAACTCAAGTTCTGCACCAAGTTCCATCCCGCTTGAAAAGATATTGAAGACTCGTTCTAACAAATTATCAATTTCTGATACAAGCTTCGTATCCGTATCACCAACAATAAACTTTTGCAAATATAGATAGTTCACCATTGCGTCAAGATACATGCGGTTGTAAATCACGAGGCCGTCACGATATGGCAAATTCCTAATAATCAGGTCAAATTCAGTTAGTCTTTTTCGGAGATAAATGTTGTATGTTTGCGCCATCTCTCCACCGCCTAACTAATCGTAATTAAGCTGGGTTGCTCAAAGTCAAAGTCAGGCTGTTTGCCTTAATCGTTACGATAGTCGCGGCCTCAACATTACGAGGGGTGGATAGGGTGTCATACATAAGTAGATTTCCAGCCTCCAGTGCATCATAAATAACAAAGTGGGACATTGTTCCCCAGTTTGCAGTTGACTCATCAAAAGAAATGGCCTGCTCATTTGTAATTACACCATCTGCCGGCTCACTCAAATTCTCAAGCTTCACTCTTTTATATCCAGAGTTTGAAAGAGGCTCTGTGACATTACCGCCACTGATATTTGGAGCGGTAGAACTTAGGCCAATGTAATACTCGCTTGGAAGTGCAGGAGTTTCTTTTGTCTTAAACAAATTTCCCATCACTTGATTCAGAAAGTATGTAGTATTCATTTCATATCCTCCTTGCAAATAGATTAACTTATTCCTAATAAATTAACGAATCACCGATTTATCAATGTTATTGGTGATTCCCAAAATACCCTGGCTTGGGATATCCGTTTCCCCAGACATGTCTTGGATCGTAATCTGGTAGATGTACTTCCCGTACAAATCGACAGTCTCTTTTGGGAGCAGTGTAACGGCAAGAATACTTTCAATTCCATCATCATCGGCTATAACACTCATTGCTTTTGATAGCACTGGTGCTCCTGTTCGATTTACCGAATACACAATTGAGAATGTCGCTTTTGCGCCAGAGGCATTAAAAACTCTGCCTGTGTCCGTAAACAAATGAAAGCGCAGATCATGTGTCTCCCCGCCAACAAATGAAATCTCAGGCAGATTATAAACTTTACTAATCATTTTGCTTATCCTCCTACGCTAACCGGGAATTCACATGTGATTTCAAGCTTACAATCGCCAACAACTTCTAATGAATTGTCTCCGCAAATAAGTTTGAAAAATTCAAAATTGAAATATGGATATAAATTAAGATCCATATTATTTGTGATAACCCCATTTTCATTATCCACTTCTATTTCCAAGAAATAGGATTGAGGAAGCCCCGTAAATTCAAAAGTTCTATCATTGTCTGAATGGTTGATAATTTTAATACTGTCAGTTCCATTCATTGTAATTTTGAGCTTTGGTTGATATCCGCCCCTATAACTACCAAGATTTCTAAGCAAAATATTGGTGTTGCCCTGACATGTATAGGAGTATGTCACTGGATACTGATATGCAAACGGGGAATCACATCTCACAGTACAAGAAAAAGCAATGGGCAGGTTGCCAATCTCCACCATCTCTAATTCTTCGATGATGCAGCGATAGCGAACCTGCTCCATGTCATCCTGTTCAATTTCAAGCCATTTGTATCCATCCAATGGCGATAACCATGAACTAATTGCCTCTCTATCCCATGCGTCAAAAAAACCTCCGCTATTCGCAAGCTCTTTGTCTGCTCCAAAAACCATCTTAAACGAAAGAGGTTCATTTTGTGTAACACCATAAAACAACGGGCGGTATCTGCTTGAAACCCTGTCTTCAGAAATGTCAGAGGCAACAGAAAACTTTGCCTCCCCCGGTGTAACGCCATTCACCTCATAGAGCCTTAGGCCAAACTCCGTACATGGTATCCCATCATAGACGAAATAATCACCCCAAAAAGCCATTGCACCACCTCCTGAGGATATATATTATTCTTTTTCTTCTCCTTCAGCATTTTCATTGTTGAGCGTCGCCTCGATGTCCATCTTCTGAAGATCTACAATGACACTCTCCAGAAGGTCGATAACCCCGCCCATGTTCAATAAATTTTGCTTCTGTTTGACCTCGATATTATTTAAGACGCGGACAGCAGCATCAATTTTCTTAATGATTTCTTTCATACGACCTCCATATTATTTTGCAAGCAAATCTTCAATGACGCTTCCCAAATTCACATAATCTCCATTTACCATGATATGAACATCGTCTGGAATCCAAATACCATGACCAGCTCTAAGCGCCATACCTTCATCAGCAACAATTGCAATACCCCTTGTAGATTCAATGTACACCAGGTCTGTTCTGCTCACTCCATCACTACCATATCCATCATAGATAACCCCATAATCGCCAAACAAAAAGTCGCAACCTTGGATTGTTCCACCCTGAATATATGCGCCTTTAATATTGGGAGCTGACACAAGCTCGTCTGTGATCACTGTGGACGAAATATTTCTAATCTCTCTTTCAGTCCACATATTCTCTGAAAGCCAATCAATCTCTTCATATACGCCGTCGAGCTGCGTATTGATCCGCGTTAGGCGGTAATCCATATCGTCTTCCAGGTTTGAAATCTGCGGATTAGTTCCAAGCTGTGTGACCGTATTCCAGTTAATACGAGAACCAGAACCAAGTGTAATATTCCCGTCCATAGTAATGTTGCCGGCGCTATCAATAACAAGAGTATTTTTACTTCCGTTGCTAATGGTAAGCCCTCTTAGCTCCAAATATGTAGGAGAGAATTTGTAGCTCGAAGTCAACATGCTTCTGCCATTCAAATCCTGATAATCTGAAGCTTGTACAACTCCTTTGAAACGTCCGCTTGCAGCAACAAGTTCACCGCTGAACTTTCCATCGCAACCCTCAAGCGTCCCTTTGATGTGAACATTGCCATTGATATCGACCCAGAAACTTGCATTATCTTCGTCAATTGTATACTCGTCTCCTGAGTACAATGGATACTTACCAATTGCAAATCCTGAATATGGGTTTAGCGTGATCTGCACTTGATTGCCATTGTAAATATCAAAAATTGCATTGTGCAGTGATGCACCGCTCCCATCTACACGGAACACAGAAATGTCGCCGTCTTTCTTAGCGCTTTCGATAATAAGGCTATTTCCGGCCAACAATTTGCCAATCAGACTATCTGCAATAACACCGCTCATAATTCCGCCGTCTTCTGTTTTCATTTGACCAATAGCGAGATTGGCGGTTGCCCAGTTATCTGTTGTAAACATGATTTGGCCGTTATTCATCCAGATCTCATAAGGTTCATATTCTTTTGGATTATCCTCTTTTCTTTTGCGTAACCGTAAGCCAGATTCGCTCCAGGAAATATCTTGGCCAGAAGAAGACAGAATGTTATTCTTGGCAATATCAAGCGCCTCTTTTGTAAATTTGCTGAGGCTTGTTTCCGCACCACTATTTACAAACTGGCTATATGTCCATTTGCCACTATCCAATGTTTTCCCTGCGGTATTGCTGTCTTCAATCAGATCGATGTAGTTAAACCCATCCCCATTTGCATAATACTTACTTGACAGCTCAACCTCAAAACCCGTCAAATCTTCAAACGGGATTCTTACAGAAATCAAATATGGACGCATAACCTCTCCACTTGATTTCTTCCAGTACAATCTACTGCCTAAGATAAGGTTGTTTTTGAATGGTTCAAACTCTGACATCGCAAGAAAATTCGCCAGATCCAGACTGCATGTATAGGATGGATAAGACACTCTTTCCATCAGCTCCACACCGTAGTCCAGCAAATCCCACTCAACAGCTCGTTTTTCATATTCCGTTGTGCTTCGAGTGAAGTATAGATCCGCATCGCCAATCTTAAAGGAGATAGTGCTTCCCTCTTCGATTGCGCCACCGACACTGGAATCTGGTACGACATTTGATGTAACAGTGCTACCAGTTCCTGCAACAGAGACACAGCCGCTTGGGAATGTTTCTCCATTCAATGTACCAGCTGACAGTCTTGCAGTGAAAAGTAGATCGTGGTTTTCATCAAAATCAAGTGACGCTCGAATGATATCCGCATTCAATACAAATCCAGAAGTCGAACATCCGATCTTGCCTCCAACAATAGAGTAAATATCTTTTCCATCTTCATTTGTTACCTTAGTAACTGTAGCGTCCATGATATTGAAGATTGAACCAGTTGCAGGAATGCTTTCTCCAGCGCTATCAAATGAATCGACTTCAATGGCGACAAAAGAGTCTTCAGAAATAGAATCCTCTTTCAAGTACCGATCAATGATTTTATACTCGTCTTCTGTGAAAAATGCGCTCAGTTTTGTCTTTTCATTGATAGCCTGCATCTTTTCATCAAGCTCGTCTACCTCTGCCTGAATATCTTTGAGCTTATTCTGTTTTGCAGTAATTTCACTCTTCTTAGCGGAGATATCCTGATTCACCTTGTTCAGATCGCTTTGACTTTTCATTCCTTGGGCAATTGCTTGGATTGTTGTCGCCTGGATATTCTCAAGGCTTTTCAGCTCTCCTTCAAGCGTTGTAATAGCGGCCTGTTCCGTGAGTAGTTGAGCAGTCTTCAACGCCTCTTCTACAGTAAGATTAAAATAAGACCTCTGATATGATTGAAATGTCTCTTTCCAATCGTCATACTTATTGATAATATCCTGTGAGAAGTAATCATGCGTCATAAAATAATCCAGGTTAATTAAGCTTGTTGTACCCATTGGGTTGACGCTTCTAATATCAACATTGTCCGCCCCGTACACACTCAGCTGCGTAACGATGCTCTCTGTGTCTTCCTCAACAGAGACTTCTTTAATGAGATTGTCCATTGAGAATAACACCGGCGTTGTCTCTGGCTCATTCGCAATATCACGAACATAGATCAGACGATTATATGTGTCAAAGTCAAATACACAACCATAGGATTCTTGCAAATCTGACTTAATGAAGTTATATATATTCTGGTCTCCGCTATCGTCAAATGTGCGGTATTTATCGATTAGTGTTGCATCTACTTGACCAATTTTCCACGATGGCATAAGGTCAAGTATCATTCCAATAATCGTATCATTTGGCGCAATCGGGTTCCATAGGTTATATGTGCCGGCTGTAAGCACAAGTTTCTTGAAAGTAAACTCATACTCCAAAGAATAAGCGGTGCAGCTCTTAACCTCTCGAACTCCATCGCTCTCTATTTTAGGATCTACCAGAAGGAATCTTCCGTAGTCCTTTAGATCAATGATTCTCATTCCAACCACTTTTTCGTAGTTTGGAGTTTGTTTGCCGTCCACATAACCAGGAAGCTCAAACGATAGCGTTGACACCTCGTTATAGCAAAGATCTGCTTCCACATTAAAAGCATACTTCAGAACACCAATCGGCGTATCATCCATGTTTTGCAAAATAAGTAGAGGCTGCTCTTTTACATTGACCTTTGCGAAATCAACAACCATGTCTAAAGCCTCCTTCTTTTATAAAATAAGCGGCCACCAGTTACGGTGGCCGCATTAACTTATCGGAGCATGTGACTTCCAATACTATTCTTCATGCCCTTTCGCTTTGCAGCGGTCATAAGCTTATCAATAGTGCGATCAGAATAATATTCTGCAAGCTCCCTTGCCGATTTCTCATCCGCATTCTTAACCTCGAAGTGGTTTTCAATACGGATCTCTCCCATAGAATTGTCTGTGTTCTCATTGTTGGTTACAGACTGAATCGCAGCCGCTGTGGTATCTTTTGCTGTTGCAAGACTACGCACAACGGAATCTACAACACCAGTAATCGTATCACCAATCTGACTAAACAGATTTTTATATTGCTTACTGGTAAATACAGCCTCTCCCTTTTGCAACTTGGCAAAAACCTCATTGCTCTTTAATGAGTCCTCTCCGACAATTCCTCCGTCGTGATAAATATACTGTCTATATTTTTGGAACAGCTGTTCACCGCCAACACGGTCTACATACCACACGCCGTCATCACCACGGACAGCGTTAATGCCATATGGGGCAAGCAGTCTGCCAAGCCGTAGGTTTTCATCAGCGAGGCGCTGTTTCTCTTCATCAGATGCAGATCCCCATGCTTGACCATTGGCGTACATCTCAGACATAATGGCACTGATTTCAGCATCTTCCTGCTGCTGATCCAGAATACCTTGCTGCTCATTGGCGATATCATTATTGATACCATTGAGAGCGGATACAATATCTCCATACTCTTGAGCCGCCTGCATAGCAGTCTGCCAAGCAGATGTAATTGAATCCTCCCCATCGATCATATCTCCATACTGTCTATTCCAAGCAATCAAATCTTGGTATAGCTGATCCCAGTCCGCATTGATACGGTCAATAGCGGCTCTGTAAACCTCTTCCTCAGTATCAACGCTGGCCTCTACCTTGGCGATTTCGTTATCCTTGGTTTCTTCAAACTTGTCAGCTTCTTTATCCAAGGCATCGACCTGCGCATCATACGCATAGTCTGCCTGGTAATCAGCGAGATCATTTTGAAGTTCGGCAAGTTCCTGTTCCAACTGCTGCCGCTCTGCATTAGCCTCACGACTATCATCGCGGCTCAGCTGATTGATCTTTTCCTGTACCTTTGCAATTTCGGCAACGCGCTCAGCAACTTCGCGCTCATAATCCTCTTCGTCTCTGGCTACTTCAAGAGACTCCTTCTTCAAATCAATGATTTTCTGGTAGTCATCAATCTGTTCTTCCAGAGCGTCGATTTTATCTTCGGCTTCCTGACGCACCAGCTCCATTGTCTTTTCAATGATTTCTGTAATAGCGTCTTTCTGCTCATTATAAATATCGAGTTGCGTTTCGCGCAAAAGTTCTGTGTACTCCCGTAGAGTTAGAACGCCCTGTTCAAGCAACCGATTTAGTGCGGCAATCTTCTGTCTTAGGTAATCTACTTTGGTAAAATCAAACCGATCCCAAAGATCAAAATCGTCCGCATATTCGATGAACTCATCAAACGGTTCAAGAACATTATCAACGATGGACTCGTTGATTTCCTTAATATCGTCCTCAGCGTCCCACCATGCGTCAATACACTCCTGAATTGCCTCGTCGTTCTCGTCTACGCCAAGCGCTCTTAACCGCTGTGCTTCCTCATGGGCAAGCTCCTGGATTCTAAGCTGCTCTTGGCGCTGACGCTCCAGATTGGTAGCCATATCACGATAGTTTTTGCTATCGCTTAGGCCATCATACTGGTGCTGCAAAAGTTCAATGGTATTTTCGTGCGCTTCAACAGCATCTGTATAAATACCATGTAGGATATCGTCAATCTCATCCTGGTACTCCCACCACTGTTCTCCAAGCTCCTGAATGTAATCGTTATTCTCATCCAGTCCCATTGCGCGGTATTTTTCCGCATACTGGTGAACAGTGTCTTGCATCTTCCTATAGATAGCAATAATTTCTTCTGGAGTTCCATCATTTCTTTCAAGCGTAAAGATGTCGTGCTCATAATTACCCAGGATTTCGTCAAGCTCATCCTGGATTTCTTTTATGGCATCCTCCATCTCTTCAGCAAGCTCTTCGTCATCAACTTCAGCCTTAACATCTACCGTGGCAGTTGTCGTGGGAGAAGTATACGGAGTGCCCGTAGAGCCGTTCTTGTCAACCTCGACACGCAAACCGCTTGTTGTGATTCTTCCAGACGCATATGCTGGAATCGTACCAGTGATACGCTTTCCAGAACGACTTAAAATCCGTTTGGTTTCATCCGCCGTATAAACTTGGTCTCCCTGGTTCAAATAGGCAATTTCCGGCCCGTTTGTTCCAGCGAGATATGCTCCATCCTTCGATACAACAAGCTCTGGCTTTGGAGAACCGTTGGGTGAATACTCGTCTCCAAGCAAAGCATTGCCAGCCGGCGCATTAGAAGTGCCTTTTGCAAAGCCAAGCAGATTACCAATACTGTCAATAAGACCACCTTTACGCTGTACATTATAATATACAGTGGCAGTTCTACCATTTACACTATCAATAGCCGTACCAATGCTATAAACTTTTGTTGCAGCATCTTGTGCGGCTGATCCAATGTCATCAATTTCTGACTCTGCGTTGCTCGTAGTAGAGTCATTTACATCGTCAATTGCAGTTTCAACACCATTGATTGATGTTGTAACATTGGTAAATGTAATCGTATCGATATAATCAAGCGCGTCACTTACACTCTGCACTTGACCATCAGCATTTGCCAGTGAAATGCCGTCTGCTTCGCCAAGTTTGGTAATAAGCCCTTCTGCTTCTTCCTTGGTATAACCAATGTTGGCAAGAAGATCTCCAAGCCCTTCATAATTAACCGTGATTGTATAATCATCACTGGTAGCAAGGCCAAGATTTTGAAGGCTTGTCGTTACAGAGTCAATATCACCAGATACACTAAATAGCTGTACGCCATCAAGCCCTTGTAGAGCAGACAAAACATCATAAATTTCTTTATCTGTTTTGCCAAGCGTCATCAGCTGCTCTGTCAAGCGGTCTACATTGATAGCCTTGCCAGCAGCAGTTTCAGCAGAGAGGCCAATTTCGTCAATAACCTCTGATACCTCAGTGAGATCGTAAAAGTCAATGTCGCCCCACATAGATAGAGCCTCGAAACAGGCGATAACCGCCTCTTCCGTGATACCCATCTTTTCTGCAATCTCGTCAAGATTTTCAGGATCAACATCAAAACTGAATGCACCAGTTACATCCTTGCTGATCTCGATTAGGTCTTCGCCCTCATCATTGACCAACTGGCCGGCCTGAGCCATATCGTAAAGTCTCTGGATAAATCCAGCACCAGCGCTATCCGCATCCTCAAAGACGCTCTTATTACGCTGCATAGCATCGTAGATCTCATCCAGTCCGTCACTCCAGCCCCATGTATTAAGCTGCTCACTGCCAAACAGGAATTCAGCAGCAGCCCAGAAAGCATTTGAGTTTGTAGTACCAGCCTCAAATTGGGCGTTCAGCTCTTCAAATGCCTCTGCATAAGAACGGAAATCGGTATCCTTTTCCTCTACAGCCATGGCCGCATCATAGCGCGACTTTGCATCTGTTACCTGGTCAAACTTATCGACCATACCATCAAGGGCATCATTGAGCTTTAGAGCCTCAGCCGTAACAAGAGAAACGCCGTCTCCGCCCTCTGCCATATTCTGAAGAATCTTGGAGAGGAATTGAGCATTCATTCCGTCCTCTTCCAAAATGCCAGCCAACACACTGCTTTCAGAAGCGAGTTCTTCAATATTCTGTGGAGTAATACCGTCCACTGCTTGAGACATAGCGATAAGCTCTTCCTTGGTATCTGAGAAGTCCTCAGAGTCCCACATACCACGGATACGGCTCTGCAATGCCTCTGCATTTCTGGCCGCTACAGCCTGCTCACTATTGTACTCTTCAATTGCAGCAGTGATATCTTCCCAGGTTGTCGCACCTTCGTTGATAACTGCGTTGTAAGCAATTTCAAAATCTTCGTCCGATAGAGCCTCAAGCTTTCCGCGAAGCTCTTCCGCTTCAGCACTCCACGCTTCCATAGAATGAAAGTGTGCAGCTGTACCAGGCTCAAGAGATTCATAGTCTTTTGGAATAAGCTTCTCAGTGATAGCGTTAATCTTTTCCTGGATTGCCTCTGCTGTAGCCTCTTGTGTCTCAAGCTCAGTTAGATATTCACTATATAGAGAATTCTCTTTTAGGACATTATCAACTAACTCTTCTGCGGAATATGTACCATCAGCATCGAAATTCTGATTACTGCTCAACTGATCGATTAGACTATTTCTAAAAGTTTCAAACTCTTCAAGTGATGTAGGAGATTTGACGCTTTCAGCCGCCATTATCAAATCGTTTGCAATTAGCTGATTTGCACTATCGATTTTTTCAATTGCATCTTTTAGCAGGCCGTCATACTTATTATAAGCATCAGAGATCCATGCAAAGACATCGTTATCCTCAGTCCCAAACTCAGACCCGGCAAGTGCATTCATAGCCTCTTTAAGATAGGTACGGTTCTCTAACAACTCATCGTAAGTTGGATCGCTAAAAGCATCCCAAATATCTGAATTCGGTAGACCAAAAATATCCTCACTATTAGAGTACCCATTGTCATAAAGCCATTGAAGGATCTCTTTTTCAGATTCATCATTGGTTGAAAAACTACCTGTCCCTAACCACGACTCTGCACCTTTTACTGCTTCCTCTTTTGCTATATCAGCAGCTCTAAGCGCTGTAGATATATTTGTCTGCATAACTTCTCTTGCCGCATTTATTACAGACTCTCTTAGATCGTCGTAATCCCCAGCAAGATTTTGAACGGCTACGTCCTGAGTCTCAAGATAGGCAATTAGCTCATCTTGAACAGACGCAAGTTCTTCTTGAGATCCTGTCCCAGCCTCTACCGCCTTACTAAGCGTAATATATGATGTGGCAAGATCATATAGCTCATTTCCGCTATCAACAGCGGCTTGTCCAGCCTCCAATGCAGCCTCACGAGCCTCTTTCGACTTGTTAATTAGAGATGTAATACCAGAGATAATGGCGTTAATCGCAAGACCTACAGCAAGCCCTATCATCATATTAAGGGCAGTATTTAGAACCTGAACACCAATTGCGGCAGCTTTAGCCTTAACACCCATTGCGTTAAGAGATACCCCTGATTTCTTTGCAGACTCTGCATATTTTTCGGTTGAAAGAGTTGCATCATCAGACACTCTAATTGTATCTTTGAGCTTATCGCTTCCTCTTCCAATAGTGTCATTCCAAATAATTTGCTTCTGCGTTAAATCTCCAGTAGAATTTCCAAGACCTTTTATCTTCTTGTTATAGTCATCCAGCAATCGAAGATCATTATCAAACTCAAGCTTATATGCTTCTCTAAAATTCGCAATACCTATGCCAGAGCCGCCCCAGTTTTTCTGATCAGTTACTTTGAATGCGTTTAACTTATCAAAGAATGGTGTAATGGTTGCGAGAAGTGCTGGCAAAGCTCCAACTGTATCAATAACATTTGTCAACCATCCGAGCAATCCTGTACCCGCATCAAACGCGCCCTTAATTAAATCGCTGCTCAGAATGGTATTAGCAAACACCTCATACTGAGCCTGGAACTGTTGCTGCTTGGCTTGAATGCTATCCATCCACTTCTCATGCTCTGCAACAGCAGAACCCTCGGCGTTCATAGAAACATCCATAACCTTGACTGCATCGCTCATATTCGTAATAGCAGCAGCCAGGGCGTTACCCTGTCTCTTACCTGCCAATAGCTCAAGCAAAGCAGCCTGGTCGATATCGCTCATCTTTTCCCAAACTTCGCTGATTCCAAGCATGATATCATAAGTGCTCTTAAATGTTTCATCATCGAGCATGATATCAAAACCGCCGCTGCCATCAACATTTGTCAGCCCTAAGATTTTATCTCTTAGAGAAGCAGTAGTTTCAGCCATGTACTCTGTTTCAAGGCCGGCCTCTTCCAATTCGGTTTTTGCACCACGAATACGCATAGAAACGGTCTTCCACATCGTACCAACCACATCAGGGTCTTGAATAACATTGTTTGCCGCTACGATCAAAGCAATAGATTCATCAATGGTGTTATTTGCCTCTGCCATCGCTGAAGCGCTTCGCATCATAGCCTCACCAATGCCACCAGAAGAAATAGCGAATCGGTTGCCTACCTCGTTGAATTTATCAACGATGCTCATGGTATCATCTACTTCAATACCAAAAGCTTTCATAGTAGAGATGATTGAGTTTGTAGCACCATCAATACCGTCTACTTCATCACCTACTACGGCATAAATATTGGCTACCTCAGAAAGCTGAGAGGCATCCTCCATATTGTATCCAAGCCGTGCAAATGAGGCAGTTGAATCTACGAAGTCCGCATAGGTAGTTCCGATTTGAACAGCTTTTGTGGCTGCATCAGAAAGGAAGTTTTCATATGCTGTGTCTGTTTCGTCCGTAACCTTCTTCAGCTCTGTCATAGCGCTATCCAGCTGTACAACTGCGTCATATAGACCAGTCACACCGCGCATTACGCCGGCAATCACACCGCCAAGCACCATCCAGGAACCCATCTTTGCGGCATTGGCCTTTAGGTCATCCCAAAGAGAACGGCTATGTTTGCCAGCCTGAATCAGCTCTTGTTCAAATAGACGAATCTTCGCATTTAGATTAGTTAATTCCTTGCTACTACTAATCATCTTTGATTCATCAAAGAGCTGTTGCCATTTTGCAAGAAGATTAGGATCACTCACGAATGAACTATAAGTGTTCTTCAAATTCTGAATCCGCAATTGAGCAGTCTGAATATTTGAAGTCAATCTATCTGCGTCGATAATTTTCCCAGACGCAGAGTTTTGTAGCTTCATTTGCTTGAATTGCTGATTCAACAACGACAGCTGGTGGCGGTAAGCGTCAAGGTCTGTTGGGTCGAGTGCTTCATCAAGCATTTGTTTTGCTTGATTTACTGCCGCATGAAAATCTGATCCAAACAAACCAGAATTTTGCCAGCGCTGAATATCAGTTTGAAGTGCGGCCTGTAACTCTGCTTTTTTGTCTGTAAAGGTAGCCGCATTCAAATCGGTTGCTGCATATGCAGATGTCTGAAGTTCTCTTGCGTATCTCTGCAAGTCAGCAACCATAGAATTGATCTCTCTCTTATGATCCGCAGATAGCGTAGTATTAGCCTGTCGGATTTGATCAATTCTACTCTTTACTTCTGTAAGTTTCGCCTGATATTGATTATATTGCTCCATATCAGCAAGCAAAGGTTTAGATGTGTTTGAAAGTGTTTTGCTTGTAATATCAGCAATCTTATTATCAATACGATTCAGATAATCAAGAGTACGCTGTAAATTTGTTCCGGCGTTCTTATCTGATAGAATGGAATTGTCCTGTACAAAGCCGCTATAGTTTCTTGAACCATGGCGAATTTTTGCAAGATTAAAATTAAATCTCTCTACAACGCCGTCTGCTTTGGTTACACTGGCAGTAAAGCTTTGGATATCCCCCTGAGCATCCTTGAATACATTGACAACATCTACACTGCCAAGTTTACTAAATTGTTTTTGAACACGAGATACAATATCTCTTACACCAGTAAAATATCTCTGTCCGTCTGCATTCAACTGAGCAGCATCGAAAACTTTGATCTGTGCGCCTCGACCACTGCTCCCAGCAGCTGAAACCTGTTTTGCGATTGATTGTAGCTGGCTCTGCGTGGTTCTGATAGAAGCTTCATCAACAGCTACCTTCAGCTTTACTTCGTGCGATGCGCTCAGCGATTTAACAATACTGGATAATTGAGAGTCAAGCGATGAGGCACTACTGTCATCAATGATCGCTTTTAGCAGAATTTGCAGTTCATCCACGCACAATCACCTCGCTTAAAATAAATTAACTTATTCCTAATGAATATTATCGAACTTTAATTCCATGTTTTCTTAAACCGTTCTTCATAGCGATTACATGTTCCCCAGAAGCATCCAATCGCGCAATCGTTGTTGCTGTAAACGGTCTTGCCTTTGGCCGTTTCCAATAGTCATAACCAGGATCTCCAGATTGCCCTACTCCATGCTCAATCACATAAGGCAGGCTTTTATTAACGGTGGCACGAGCACCATTTCTTCCGTTCAAATATGGATTTGGTTCAGTCTCGTTGACAACAGACATTATCCCGTTTTTGGCCGCTCCACCTTTGATTACGATGTTATACGGATCTCCAATTCCTCCATACTCATAGCGCCTCTGATAATATCCAGATGTAGGCATACTATAAACTACATCGTCCACAGCCTTTACCTCTTCTTTTTGAACCACTGGAAATACATCTTCTGTCAACACCTGGTCAACCCGTTTTTGCAAATAGGCCATAAGCTCTTTTGTACTTTTGAATTTTGGCATATTGCACCTCACAAAAAAGTAGGACAGCAATAATGCCATCCTACTTACATATATTTCAAATTGTCGGCATGTTCACTAATCCATCCGCGATAGTTCTTCTTTAGTTCGCATACCTCGCATCTTTCATCGCCCAAAAACCAATTCATATATCGAACAAAACCTGAGCGCTCTGGGTTCTTATACAAATCGATTTGTCCATCATGCCCGATCACTATAACCTTACAGCTGTCGTGGATTCTGGTTAGAACCTTCATAAGCTCGTCAAAATAGTAATTCTGCGCTTCATCAATAATCACTACTTTGTTTTCAAAATTTACACCGCGCAGAAAAGTGTGTGTTAAGCATCTTACATACGCAGTCCCGTTCTTTTCATTCATAATGTTGTCAAACAAAACAGTGTTTAGATTTACTCCAATTTTGAGCAGCGCCTCATAAAACGGTTCAAAATACGGTTCAGACTTTTCTTCAATAGAGCCGGCCAAATACCCTTGCTTTTGTTCCTGGGTGGGCGCTGCAATATATACAATTCCATCGTACAAACCATATTCGCACAATAGATTTGCCGTGGCCGCTGCAATCGTTGTTTTACCAGTTCCGGCCTTTGCATTGCAAAATACAATTAGTTTCTCTGGGTTCCAAATCGCATCTCTAAATTTCTTTTGATACTCGTCGCACTGAATACCGTAGAATGGATTGTTGTCTAAAGTCTCAGGTGCCTGCGGTTTAATTGGGTATGAAATGCTGTTCTTTCGCGCCATGAAGTGGCCTCCTAAATAATTTCGTCAAGATCTGTAATAATTTCATCGGCAACGCCGTACTTAATAGCTTCATCACTGAACATAAACCAGTCTCTTCGATAATTCCGATCAATCAAATCTTGTGGAATATTGGTATGCTCTAAAATAAACTTACGAACCTTTGCCTCTGATTCTTTGGTAAACTCCAAATTGTCCAACACCTTACCAGTGTCGCCCACAGCCCCAGTAGAGCCGTCGTGGATCAGAATAGAGGTAGAGTCAAAGATATACCGTTTGTGGCCTGCCATCAGCAGCAACCCTCCACTGCTATACGCTCTGCCCATTCCAATAGTAATAACTGGCGTTTTAGAAAGAGCAATAACATTTGCAGTATAAAGAGTCACATTTGCCGTGCCTCCATCAGAATTGATAAAGATTTTGATCGGTTTTCTCTCTTCAACAGGCAACCCCTTGTCCTCTTTATTCCACTTAAAAATGTACATAGGGATATCAATCATCCCATCGTCAATGAGATCATTCCATAGGATTTCCCTATCGTTCAATCGACGGTAATACTCAAGAAGTGTAGGGGGGGGTAGAGTTGTTTCCATCAGATCTTCAACATCCATAAAATCTTCTTCAAGAAAAGCTTTCCTCATAAGCGCCTCCATCATTTTTATTCTTTTGTATTTCTGCTTTCCAAAAATGCCCCAGCAAGACTCTGCGCTGAAATTTCAGTGTTTTGCGCCATCTTCCCCATGCTGGTTACAAAATTACCCATTTGCTCAGCATCGACACCATCAAATAGGCCGGACATCTTTGATACAAACTCAGAAACATTCTCTGTAATCTGTCTTACATTGCTTTGCTGCTCCGCAATCATCTTTCTCTCTTCAAATGCGATACGTTCATCAATAGACTGACGAATCATATTGAATTGTTCGAGATCGATATTATCAAGAATCACCGCAATAATTCCGGTTGCCGCCATTACAAAATCATAGGTTTTGCTTTGTGATTCAGGCATGGTGAAATTTGCATAATAGGTCATCAGATTTCTCTTCACGATAAAGTCTCTTGCAAGCGGAATAATCAGCATATCGTCAACCATGATACACTCTCTTACAACATCCTCAATAAACCGAATAGATTCATCCATGGATAATAGCGGCTTAACTGTAAAAGAAAGCGTCTCCCCATCACCATAAGGCATTTGAATTTCCTGCGGAGAAAGATTTAGCTGGTCGCAATATTTCTCCAATGTATTTACAGAGATTTTATTCTTTTTCTTTGACATGAAGTGCCTCTCCTTCTATCTCAAAATGATTTACGGCATAATGCCCGATACATATTGCATCAGATAGATTATCATTGTCTGTATCTACCTTAAATTTATCTTTCACAAACTGGATAGATAGAATTTTTGATTCTTTTTTGCCAGCAGCTTCGAGGGTCTTAATTTTTTCTTTAATCTCCTTTGTGCTTCTACCACGAGCCTTGCAATAATTTTGCCATTGTGTAGGAGCGACAAAGCTATACAAGTATTCGTTTTTCTCAAAAAGATTAACGAGGACACCCTGTAGCTGAGCAAGTTTTTTGAACGACTGAACATTTACACGCAATTGAATATCCTCGATAAACACAGCGGATATATCATGCTCTTTTATCAGTTCGTCAACTAATGTTTCTATGGCAAGAATCGCCTTTGCGTAAGTGTATTTCTTGTTTCCAAACGAAAATGTCCCATATGTTTCAAGTTCTTTTGTGTCGTAGTTAAATATCGCCCACGCTCCATTTCTTGCCTGGTCAATAGCCAGGATTTTAATAAAAACCATCCTCCGTTCCAAACAAAGAAAAAGGAGAGGTTATTCCTCCCCTTTCTCGTCTTCTTCATCAATAGGAGTCTCTACACAGACTTGCGGCTGATGCGCTTTTGAGATACGAACCTTTTTGCCCTTAATCTCATAATACACCTCTTCTCCAATGTACTTTTCGATTCCGCAATCTTTAGGAAGACAAATTTGAGTGTCTTTACCATTCAGAATGGCAATTACAACACATAGACCGCTATCAGTGGAAAGAACATCTTTCACATAAATCTTATATCTCATTGCCATACCTCCAAACCATTTTCAAAGAATAAGGGAGAGCTTTCGCCCTCCCTATATTCAAATCTATAACTCTTAATACTTCACCATTTGAATCATGGTGCCAGTATCAGAGTCGCGCATGATCTCGCATTCAAATGTGGTGGTAGAAGGATCACCCTCGGCAGCAAAACCAAGCTCAAGGTTAGAGGTAAACTTCAGGTTCGGAATAGTAACCTGGAATGCCTCATCCTTACCGGTCTTCTGGTTGCGGAGCACGGTATCTCCAACAAGCTTGTATGTACCGCTGAAATGCTCTGCGTCGATCACATAGGTCTCGGCGGTCTCTTCGCTGTCATAGTCGTAGTACACTACAACACGCTGATCCTTAGCCGCAGCAACCGTAAGCTCCTTGCCTGAAAGCTGAGCGCCCTCCATGTCGTACAGGGCAGTCTCTTCGCAGTCAGAATCATAAGGGTACACCAAGATCTTATCTGCTGTGGTGTTAGGCTCAAATGCCAGGGTAATCTTACCGGTGGAATCAGCCTTCAGCGGATACATGCTGCCCTTATTTACGCCGTTCTCATCATACTCTGTAGTCTGTCTCATACGAATGGTCTGTACGCCAACCTTACGAGCAATGCCAGAGATAAGTTCCAGGGACTTCGGAGAAATCAGAGCGTCCTCAATGGTCAGAGTGGCCTCCTTATTGATTTCCCATGTAATCAGCTTAGGGTTGCCCTTACCACCTCTTGCGTATACCTTCTCAGAGGTAACGCTAATTGAAGAAGTCTTCAAGCTGTCAAATTGGATAACCGGCTTGTCTGTCTCCATATCATAGAGAACAACGTCCATGACTTCTTTCGCGCCAAATTTTGCGTTAGACATTTACAATACCTCCTTAAAAAAATAAACAGCCTGGTTTCCCAGACTGTCTGCTGATTTATTCATCTTCACGCTTGATTTTTGTAATCCAGTGCGTGAGATTTACATCTTCTTTTTTAGCGCCATGTAAGAGCGCTTGTACATTGACCTCATAATCCTCCATGATTTTCAGGCGATTGAATTGATCATTAAACTGATATAAATCATATTCCATAATCTCATCCATCGTCATGCCAATGCCACTCGCCAAAATACTAACAAGATCTGCAAGCGTCAATGAGGATTCTTCGTCTCCGCTTTTCGCTTTTCGCCTTTTCAATCGTTCTTCTTTTCTTCTCTGCAAGACTCTACGAGCCGCCTCATTGTCTGGGTTCTCTTCCTCTTCTTCAACTCCTTGAAGGCCATTTCTCAGTCTAATAATCGCTTGAACCGAGTCAAAATTATCTTTCGTTATCTCAAATCCATCTCCGACAAAAGATAGCCTCCTTGGTGAGAATGTTAATTTGCTATGTGTAATTTTAGTCAGCCAAAATATCATCATATGCAATGTCTCTCTGTCGTGCAGCGCATTTCCAATTAAGTAATTAAAAGCTCCCACACCAGAGATATCTTTACCAAGTAGCGCCCCTATATCACTCTCTGTCAAGGACAAAAAGCGAATATCTGTGTTGTATTTTGTATATCCAACACGAGCAATTTCACGAATTGGAATTGGAAAAATTGGAACCCCATCTACGAATATCGGATCTTTAGCACATAGCTTCAAATCAAGATCTCTTGTTTCCAAACTTATTCCCGATTAAAATCAACTGTTCTATAAACAAGTGTAGTGCCGTGAAAATCTTCAGCCGGCGTAAACTTGTCCCAGGATTTCAATTCCACTCTACCCAGGCCAAAACAGTTGTTTCCGTTAATCAGCTTGTCGATCTCAGTGGTAAGCAGATCAGTGACAAGCCCCTTTGGTGTTCTCATTGTTCTTTCATGTGCTATAATCCAAATGTAGATATTAAAATCAGAAAATGAACGATTGATAATTCTTGGTGCAACAATATCAAAACAAATATAAGTCCCTACATCTGTTGTCTTGCCTACCATAAAATCATATGGAAAAATACGCTTATAAGCCAAATCCATCGCGCCCATGTTCGGGTTGTCTTCAGGACGGACTAAATCAATGATTGCATCGCATTTGCAGATACTTTCCATAATGGTATCTCTGTACTTAGGGATCTGTTCAAAATACATCAATACCACCCCCTAATTGTAAATACAGCCGTTTGAGACAATTCGTATTCAAGATTTGATACTTCAACCGTGATTTCATGCCCTATATATTCCCTATTGTCAAGAGCATACAAAACAAAATATCCATCTCCTATCGATTCAATCATGCCATATTCAGATCCATCAATTATTGAGACTTCAAATTTGGTCGGAGACAGTACAACTCCATCTTTTAGCAGTTCAATAGAAGCTCGGAGTTTTTCTCCGAATACGATGCTCTTTTCACCACCGTCTGTTGTTATTCGGATTGAATAACCATCTGGGATATCATCTGGTTTAGAAAAGTCAGACACCCCATAATAATCTGCAACCATTAAATCTTTATTGTCTGTTTTTTCATCAAACTGACTTTCCACAATTGTCCACTGAATCAGACCATCATCTTTACCACAAGAATATCCGCCTGGGTCGATTTGTGCTAAGCGATATGCGGTTGGTTTATCATGGTTTTTATCGATCAAGAATCTGAATCCGCTATCTAACTTAATGGTCTCTTCATTATACGGGATATAGATTAGGTGCTGCGACGTACCCAATGTAAGATGATCTTCCGAAGTTTCGCCAGATCCATATTGAGTGCTGTTGATATCATAGACTGGGTACTCAACGACTTTTCCAGTAATAGGAGATAGGAATTTGATTGAATATTTACACTGCCATGCAATGGCTTTTTCGTACATTTTGTTGTTGTCAGGAAGCGAATATACAAGCCATGTTTGACCTCTCGCCTTAATATACTGGCCACTCCTTAATGTACCAATTCTGCAAAGGAACTGTCTTAGTACGCTATTGTTATAGTTGTCTGCTGTTACACCTTGGATAATTGCGCGTGTCTTAACAGCAGTAGCAGACAGAGTTTTTTCATATACTTCAATGTCATCCGCCAACGGGGATTCTAAGATCTCTTCAAACCCACCCTGCGCAAATGCTGAAAATTCGTCTCCCTCAAAACCGCTATTGAACAAAGGCTGAGACATTAGATACCAAGATTCTGGCATTTGATCCCCTCCTTCAATCAAAACAGTTTCTCTTTAATTTATGAAGCATAACATTTACTCTGCTCAATTCACTATCTAACTCCTGCTTAGTCACGCGCTTTGTTCCGTCTGCTCCAGTTACCTGAATATCCTTCGCATATATACCGTTAAGCGCCATAACACGACTCAGCTCTCTTTGAAGATAACTGACATACATCATCAAAGCCAAAATACGGATAGTAGGTCGATCAAGTTTATTGGAAAACGATTCGCTCTCACTGTCGTAATCAAGAGCAACATTCAATTCAAGTTCATAGTCTGCAAGTGCAGTTTCTAACCATTGTTTCTCCAAGCCTGGATCAATCCGATATTTTGTTAGAGGCATGGAGTGAAAGCTTGTCTCAATGTCCGTAAATGTGGTTGGCTGATCCATACCTCATCCTCCCTACTCAAATAGTGTTCGTATCAGCGAGTTCGTTAATTGCGGCCATTTTCCATGCCGCAACATCGTCGCCTCCACACTCCTTTGCAATCTGGACAATCATCTTCTTCTCAGCTGTTGTAGACACAAGCTCATTCAGACGGGCGTTAAACGCCTCCTTCCCACGAATAGCGAGTAGAGCCTTTACAGATTCCTCATTCAGTACAACTGCATCCTGGGTAGATTCTTCTCCGTACCCAAGCAGAGCCTTGCGCTGCTTATCATCTACAATAAACAGACGCGCATGGTCGCCCTGATTTGAAGTACCATCCCCTACAAACAGCGGGTTCCCCCTCTGAATCTGCATCTGTACCTCTGCTACATCCAGTTGAGAAAAGTTTTTTGCATTAGCTGGGATACGAATATCTCCAACACCATTTTCACGCTTAAAATAAAGCGCCCATCCACACAGATTGTTGATTGCAACCTTATCTGTCAATTCCATATTTTCAATTCGCTCCTTATAAAAGATTCGGGGAGGGGTTTCCTCCCCGTTTTAGATTATTTAACTAACTCCTATTAGAGAGTCGGAACCTCGAAGTTAGTATCAGACAGAAGACCAATCTGATCCTCCATGCCCTCAGCCACACCAGCGCCGATCTCCATATCAAAACGAGTCAAATGCTGACGGGTTACGATATCATCGCCAGTCATGGTGGTCAAGCCGCCACGACGGAAAATCTGGAGAGGTGCGATATTGCCCTGAGGAATGAAGAAGAGCAAGCCCTGAGGCATATAAAGCTCATAAGAGGTCTTGTCCTCATTCAACCGAGTAAAATCAAGAGCGTTTGGCAGCTCCACGATATTAGAACCATTGTAGAAGCTCAGCAGGCCAGTCTTGCGGATCTCATCAGCAACTGCATCTGCTCCGAAAGGAATAGTAGACGCGCCAAATGTCTTGTGGCCGGCAAAATCATTCAACTGGGAAACCACAGCATAGTCACCGCAAATGTTAGTCTTGCCATACCGACGCATTACCTTCAGCATGTCATCAACTGCGGTCTGAGTGATGCCGGAACTCTCTGCAAAGTGCTTCACGCCCTTTGCGTTCTTCAAAGCCTCATACAGCTTTGCGATTACATAGTACACAGCTTTATTCTGCATATCAGTCTGCACCTGAGCCATACCCTCAGCAACAGTTCCGTCAAAGTTACCGCTTTGCAGCTCACGATAATCTACAGCATAACCAGCAGAGATTGTCTGGGTGGCAATTGGGTACTCACGGAAGCTGTGGGTAGCGAAAGGCACATCACCGCTTGAAGCCTGGAAACGAGAATCAATGCTCTCGTACTTATAGGTCTTCATCATAGGTACGGTATCATAAGGCAAAGATCTGTATGTACCCATAAAGTTGAAGATTTTGATAGCCTCGATCAGTTTAGGTTCAATTGTAAAACGCTGAATTGCGTTCAGCTCAGAAACAGCTTGATGATCACCATCGATTGCGCGTCCAGCAAGCTCCTTAATATATGCAACGGCCTTATCTACTACTTTACCGTCAACAGTAGGACGATTGCCCTGTGACAAGGCAGAAAACACCTCAACAATTGGAGAGGTAGCCTTTACCTTAGAAGTGCCAACAGAGTCTTTCACATTGTTGACTGTGTTAAGCTCAAAAATCTTATCCATTATCTTCTATCCTCCTTTGCAAAATAAAATCCTTACTGAGCAACAATTTCAGCAAGGATACCGTCATCCATATAAGCGGTCTTAGCAATTACCTTAAAGGAAACTGCATAGTCAGTTGCGTCAGCAACTTTCTTCACAAGTCCAGATGTGGTGAATACCAGAACATCTCCTGCGGCCAGATCCTCAGTCCCGCCGTCAATCTCAAAAGCAGCAAACTCAATCTCCAAACCGTTTACAGTTCTCAAATCGTCAGCGCGAACATACTCGCCAGCATTAACCACATATGTCTCTGGACTGTTGTGAAGCTCAGGCTTATCATTGATGTTGGTTACGATATATACAATCCCCTTTGCAGCAGTATCGTCCTCTGCAAGAGAAGCAGTCTTGGCAACGCGATCAAGCACTACGCCCATACCAACTTTCATATCCACAGCAGCCTTGCAATATGGAATATTCTGCACATTCTTAAATGCACCAATAGTCTTGTATTTCATCTCTTTTACCCTCCTTAATTAGCCAAAGATGTCCACGTCACCGTCATCCTCAGGAGATGCTACTCCGCCAAAGATATCAGGTGCGTTATTCAACTCGGTTGTGCGTGTCTCCTTGTTCTTGCGAACCATCTCAACACAAATCTTGCTTGTGATGCTGTTAATCTCAACAGACATCGGATCTGCCTTAAACGCTTCAATTTCAGCTTTGGCAAGATCCTGCTCTTCCTGGCTAAACTCTGCCAGAGCAGAATTCAACTCAGCAATTTTCTTCTCCTTCTCCAGAGCAGTATTAGCGTCCTTCAAGCTATTAAGCTCTGCTGTCTGAGATTCAATTGTCTGATCCTTCTCAGCAACAGAAGCGTTAGCAGCGGCCAGTTTCTCATTCAGCTCGGAGATCTCTGCGTCTTTTGCGGCTACAGAATCATTAAGCTCAGCAATTTTCTTCTCATACTCGCCACTTTTATTATTAAGCTCGTTAATGGTCTGAGTTACAGAAGACTTGATAAGCTCAACAGCCTGACTCATCATCTTCTCGTCCATACCTGTTTCCTCCTTAATTTCTTGGGTTTTATTATTTAACTCCATGACGATTGCTGTATCATCTGCCGGTCTGATACCAAGAATGGCATATCCACTGTAATCATAGATTTCAGGGATTCTTCCTTTCTCCTTGTAACCGCCATCGTAAATAATACGATTTTCATTTTCCGGCCTGCCCACAATTTCAACAGACCCCTTAACTGTCCCATGCTCCATTTTATCTTTAAGCCATGCGACAAACTTTGGGTATCGCATCTCGTCGATATATCCATCTGCAATTAAGACTCTTTTTGTTTCGCCATCAATTTCAATATCGTCGATATACCCGCGCTCAAAATGTCCTACAACAGTTGCATCTTCCATATACGGCATATCTGAAATTTCTGTAAGGCCGTGACCATATGGCAGTGTTCTGTCTTCGCTAATGAATTCAACACACAGAGACATATTTGAAACAGAGTCAATTGTCTGCTGAGTATATTTCTCATCCCAGGAAATTCCGTTCTCCTGCCACTCATTATGGTTAGAGAAAATTTCGTGAAGAACTACCTTAATTTTTCTCCTTCCCGTGATTTGACGTTCATTTGAGAGTTCAAAAATCTGTCCGGTTGGAATACCTTTTTGCATTTTCTCACCCCCTTATCCTGTTGACGGCTTAGGCATATTATTACCACCGTTTGTTTTTTCCTGAACAGCAGCTGGGTCGTTGCTGTTTGTTGGTGGCCTGCCGCCTTTATTGTGATCCTCAAATTCTGGATCATCTTTACCAGTCACAGTGAAGGAAGTTCTATGAACAGGATACTTGTTCTCAAAGTCCTCATCCAACTCATAATCCATCAACGCAACATAGGTATCTGGGTTAATTCCTGTGGAAGCAATCCAAGCGTACAAACTGCCCTTTCCTCTTGCGTAGAGATCTGACATATATCCAACCATTTGATCACGGTTTACCATCGTGATAGGCAAAATATAAAATTCCACTCTACAACTTGGATCTTTAATAATATTCTTGTTGATGCACTTATTAAGCTCATCGACAACATCTTCAATCCAAGAATACACATTTGCCGCAACAAGTTCCAAATTCAAAGTCGCGGTTGAGTAGTTTCCTGTGCTACTGCCGTCAAGAGCGCTTGCACTAACACTGATATCTTTGTTCACAGAATCAACAATAGAGTTCTCGTTCTTTTCATCCAGCAAGGACACATCCAAAGATATCTTGTCAAGCTTTGTCCCGCTTGCCAAAGAGAAGAATGATGTGCTACTCCCACTTCTGCTCTTACTTGCCAAAGCGTTTTTAATTAGGTCATGTTGCTGCCGTTGTTGTTTCTCATTCAGAGCAGATGTGCCTTTATCCTTTCCCTCAGGAAATGTCTCATATACAATTTGATTGTTTACAGAATCAAGTACATTCCTCTTGGTATCAATAAAATATTGAGCATAGCTAATATCATCAAGAGCTGCAATAGAAAACGGGATACCATATGGATCAGAGATTTCACTTTTGATTTTTGTTACAATGGTTTTTGTATTGTCAAGTACAAGCCATGACCCATCAAACTCTCCATTATTTTTCTTCATCCATCCCTCTTGGATCTCTTTTGGGAACCCGGCAAGTTTCTTCTTTCTTGCATCATCAGTGAAATAGTCAAAGTACCGCAAGTCAAAAGCAACAACATAGCTATTGTTTTTACGGCCAATGATTCTTACATAGTCAACTGGAAGAGGGATTACCATTGCATTGATTCCAAGAGTATTGATTTCAGTGATATTCTGGATCTCATAATCCGTAAGCGCCATTCTATAATCAGGTGTGGTTGCAGCTGTCTCAAAATAAGCTACATACATCCCGTCGTTGGCATTCTTAAAGATCCCATCACGGATAATCTGCTTATATCGAATTGTGTTTAGAGTGCTTTCCATTTTGATTTTGTTTGCACGATAATTCCTCGGCTTTTGTCCATTAGGCCGGCGAGATTTTGAAACAATGACACCATCTAATGTGTGCATCGATTTCATATAATCAATAGCGCCGGACACAACGCCGTTTGTCCTATAAGCCCACTTTGCCATTTTTCGTAGTTCCGCTATATGGCTCATAGGATTTTTTGTGAAAGCGCGAATTTCCTGAATTGTATATGGAGACTCACTCGACCCACAAAGCATATTGATATATGCGCTTTCCAAGCTCGTGTTAAACTCATGGATATGACCATCCTGTGTCACAGCAGAATTTACTTCACTGACATTATTCCGCTTCCAAAATTGATACCATTTCTTTTCGCTCTGCAACTTCATCACCCCCTTCAGTTAAATAGTGGTACATAATCGTACTCTGCCGTATCAGACAGCAAATCATGCTCAAGCATTTGAGCAAAATAATTACCGTAAGAAACAGATGTGTATCTGTCCTTACGGTCACTGTTGTTCATTATTTTAATTAGACCTGTTTGATCTCCGCGCTCATACTCAAGATTGATCATCTCATTGATAAGAGCAACCGTTTCAATATATGGTCGTTCAAAGAATAGTTGCGTGTCTACATCAGCTGAAGCATACTCTGGAATAAAGTTTGCGATTTCATCAACAGCCTCTGTATTACTGATTAACAGATCAATCATGCCGGAGTTGAGCGCATTTCTCATCGACTCTGCAATATTGCTGTTTGTCTCAAGCTGGGCTTTGATAATATAAACATTCTCTTCTGCCCCTGCAATCTGGATTCTGTTCGCAACCTTATCGTCGTTCATACACTTCCATGGTTTGTATTCAACATTGCGCTCTTCATCAAATAAAACCTTAGCAAGCATATCATAAACTGAGATACCAGCATTTCTTCCGTCCAATACGCAATAATCCGCATTGAAGTCTGTGTATAGCTGCTTAATTCTAATAGCCTGTTTTGTAGTTTCTCCACCATGAACAGATTCCATATAGACCACCTGCCGGCGATATCCCCTCTTGATAGTGATATGCTCACCAGCAGTATCCATGACCTTATGCTCTTGGCTCTCAGGCAACAGACGAATACAGGAGAAGATTGAGTTATCGGTGTCGTTTCCACCTTCCATAGCAATATCACAAGATAGGATTCTGATCTCCCCTACTTGCTTTGGAATCCCATATTTATTCTTCTGCCGCAAAAGCGCTTCGTCATTTCTGCGAGGATAAAATGCCCTTTTCAGCCGTCTGTTCCTATTGAGCTGATCATAGTTAAAGAAAGACCTTGCGTTCTCTGCGATCATCTGGTTTTCATACTCGATAGCCCAAGACATTGGATCAAGCTTTTTGCGTTCTTTAATCAAGAAGTTTCTGGTCTTGATATTATGTTTGAGTGCAATGCTGTAGTCCATAGCGATGACACATGAAGTACCACCAGACAACATATCTTTTGTAAAGGTCTTTATCAAGTTCCACATCCAATGGTTCTGATACCATGCGGAGCTGATATAAACCTCTTTTGGCTCTTCCTGCATTCCGGCATATTCTTCTTGCTTTAAGTAATCCGTCTGCCGAACATATAGGAACGGAGACAAAACGCTGTCAATAATGTTCTTGGCAATCATACGGAACTCTTCATAAATCATAACCGTAGCACGATAGCCACGAGCATTTTCATTCGCCGCTACGACAACAATAGAACTTCCGTTCTTAAAGACAACTTCAATTTCGTTCTGGTTGTCCTTAAAACTGTCTATTTCGTCAGCAAGAAGCGGAGATTTTGGCAATAGCTCCTTTTTTATCTTTTCTGACACAATCAACCGCGCCTGCTTTTTTGTTGCTGAGGCCACAACGATTCTTGCCCCAGGCCGCAAAATGGCCTCTTTGCAGGCAAACACAGCAATTAGGAATGACTTTGCTGCGGATCGAGCTGCGACAATACAGAAGCTTGGGAAATACTCCATCAAATATAAGATAATGTGCTGATATAAATGAAGAGCAATTCCAAAATAGTGCTCCACAAATCTTGATGGGTTTCTTCTATAATATGTAATCCACATCAAAAGCCTTTGCACATTTTCTGCCTTGTGCAAATAATGACTTGGAGGAAAGTGTTCATGCAGCTGCTTTTGCTTTTCATCCATTAAAGCATCGTAGTTCATGGTCATTCCTCCTGCGTCAGCTTGAATTCCTTATCAAGATCCTTAGACCCTGTTAATAAGTTCTTCAAAGGCCGGAAGATAAACCGCGAAGCATAGCTGCCAATGTCATCAGCGTCTTTGAACAGTTTTTTATCTTTATAAAATTCTGCCGGCGTATACTTCTCAATATCGCTGACCCACATTCCAAGCGGTTTTAATTGTACAGACTCTTCTTTCTTCTGACGGCGATCCTCCAGCTCTGTCGTAGCAGCGTTAATATAGTCCTTATAGGTCTTTGCCAGTGCTCCGATTCCTGAATCACCACTCTGCACAGATTTTTGCAGTTGAAGTTTTAGATAGCACAAACTCTTATAAAGCTCGTCCTGTCTCTTATCCTCAGGAATGCCATACTTCTTTACCCAATCGTCGTACTCATACTGCAATGTCTCATAATCCTGATCACTAAAGCCAAGTCCAAACAACTGAATTGTTTCAATCGGAGTCGTAATCTTTGGATTATCCTTTACGGCCTGTATCGTTTCTGCATTCTCAACCTTATTCGCTCTTCGATATAAAATCGTATCTGCATAGGATGCTCCTTTGGTTTGCGCAAGATTGAGCTTTGAAAAGTATTGGCTTACCTTACTTCTATTGGGAGACGGGTGTTTCTTTGCATTCGCCCACGCTACCTCATCAAAGCAAGTGTTGATAGTAGCGCATAGAAGCTCCATAGCCTTATCCTGGTCTCCGTCAAACACATCATCACGGTAATATTCAAAAGATTTATCTAAACACCTACGGCAGATCGTAAGATACCCGCCATTCTTTGCATAATAAGGAGACGGAGTAACATTAAAATTGTCTTTCTGTCTCATGTATCCCTTGCCACATGCCGTACAATGATAAGGATATTTATCTTCGTTCTCAAAGGACATACGCTCTGGCCGTTGTGTTTTTGCTGCGGTTCCTTTTTTCAAATCATTTGCCACTCCACTTCCTCCTTTCGGCAAAAATAAAAAGACACATGATAATTCATGTGCCGAAGATTGGTGCGCCTGAAGAGTCTCGAACTCCCGACCCACGCCTTAAAAGGGCGCTGCTCTACCAGCTGAGCTACAGGCGCTTATTAAATTGCCCGGTTTGCACGGTGTCCCCACTTATTTTACGCCCGTTGGTAACTCCCTTTAGGCACAAGACATGATCGCATTGCATCGATTTTATGTATCCAGTTAAATTTGCTGCCCATGTCCTTATTATGGTGGAACGAGATGGTAACGATCCATCATCCTGCGGTTTTTCAGACCGCCGCTCAGACCTCATAAGCTATCGTTCCATATGGCGGCGGAAGTAGGACTCGAACCCACGGGAGTAGTTAGCTCACATCAGTTTTCAAGACTGCGCCGTTATGACCACTTCGGTATTCCGCCGTATATTAAGCAACTCTACGATATACCCTCGCAGAATTCTTATTCCTTGATTTATATGTAGGAAGTTGACTATCGCAATTAGGACAAATAAGCCTCAAGTTATTTCTGTAATTATTTGACGCATCTCCATCTATATGGTCTAAAATAAAATTCAAATGCTCGCCATTCCAAAAATCATCCATACCACAAATGGCGCATTTACCATGCTGGTCATCCAGAATATATTGTCTAATACACCCTCTTAATGTTGTTGACACACCGATATTTGCATCTCCCGTTTTAAGCCATTTTTCTATCTTTTCTCTTTTTCTCTTAGATCTAAGACAATCAATACAATACCCGGATGTGTTTTCTCTGCTTAGTTTACGCCCGCAACAAATGCAAAATCTTTCTATATTAAATCCTCCATAGTATCAGTTGGTAGGAGAGGTGGGAGTCGAACCCACTCAGCTCTAAAACAACAGTTTTACAGACTGCCCCAGCTCTCCGACTCTGGCGCTCTCCTATATATTTATGGTGCCGGCAGTAGGAATCGAACCCACAACATGCCGCTTATCTGGCGCTACGGAGTATAAACCCGCTGCTCTACCCAGTTGAGCTATACCGGCAAAGATAAAAGAAACAAGACACATAAGAAAGAAAGGGAGGTAGAAAGAAAGGAGATGGTCTAAAAGAAACTTACATTTTAATTGCTGTTTGTGTCTTTACTTTGGCAAGAACTGAAGGACTTGAACCCTCACCAACGGTTTTGGAGACCGACATGCTACCGATTACACCAAGTTCTTATATGGCGACTCCAGCGGGGATTGAACCCGCGACCTCCGGCGTGACAGGCCGGCGCGATAACCATCTTCGCCATGGAGCCATAATGGTGCCGTCAATGGGACTTGAACCCATACGAGATTGCTCCCACCAGCCCCTCAAGCTGGCGTGTCTGCCATTCCACCATAACGGCATTCATTACTTGTCCCATGGGATTTTATCGTATAGATCATACGGGGAGTCGCCCGTGGCAATCTTCTCAAATCCGCCAGGAATGATTTTCCATAGTGTATGTTTTTTCTTTTCGTTGTTCTGGCTTATCTGAAATTCCTGCCCGCATTTTGTCGTACAGTGTACGCCCAATCCGTTTTCTGAGGACGGAATTTTTCGTACTAATCTCTGTTTACTTCCTGCGTTTTCTGTCAAAGATTTTCTTGGCACAAATATCTCCCTTTCTTCATGGTGATGCCGGCGGGGATTGAACCCGCAAACTCCGGCTTGAAAGGCCGGCAACTCTACCAATTCGTCCACGGCACCATTTGGTACTCCCAACGGGACTCGAACCCGTATTACCGGCTTGAGAGGCCAGCCTCCTATTCCAGTTAGAGGATGGGAGCATTTTTGCACAAAACCGAACCAACATCTTATGATAGTTGGCTGGGGTAGCTGGACTCGAACCAGCGAATGCGGGAGTCAAAGTCCCGTGCCTTACCACTTGGCGATACCCCAATATTTTCTTATCAGATGTTGCATTCTGTATCAAAGTATGGTATAAATGTAATAACAAAATCGATTGGAGGCAATGTATTATGGCCGAAGAAAAAGCAAAACGCGCTCGCCGCACTGTGGAAGACAAAATCGCAGAAATTGACGCAAAGATCGCAACTCTCGAAGCAAAGAAACAAGAACTTCTTCGACCCGCTAAGATGAAAAAGATTATCGAAGAAGCTTCCGCCAACATGACTCCAGAAGAAATGGCCGAAAAACTTGGCGTTAAGCTTTAACCCTCTCGCCCCGCCGCAAGGCGGGGTTTTATTTTTACCGTGCCTGCACTCCCGATTCTCCAAACAGGATCTCTCGCTGACCAGGCCATACCATCCAGTCCTTTATGGCAGAAACAAACGAGCGTAGTTATTTTATTGATCGTACTTTTACTACCACACGGATGGTACGCCAGAGAGGAATCGAACCCCCAGCCTTAGGATTAGAAGTCCTATGCTCTATCCAGTTGAGCTACTGACGCATGTTGGTGCTGGCGGTGGGACTTGAACCCACACGGTATCGCTACCAACGGATTTTGAATCCGCCGCGTCTGCCATTCCACCACGCCAGCTTATTATACAGAGCGCCTTGTTTGGTTTGATCAGTTAAAAGTTGATTCCATAAATAAAGTTGCTGTATGCGCTCTTGTTGGTGCGGGTAACAGGGGTCGAACCTGCACGGGGATAACCCACCAGATCCTAAGTCTGGCGCGTCTGCCAATTCCGCCATACCCGCATATAATCCAAGCATAGCCACAGACCGTCGCCAGCAGCCACTTCCAAAGCGTCCAATGGAAATGCCAGGACATATCCCACTTGGCTCTACACTACCACTAACGGGCTGTGGGCTACCGGGGGATTCACCAACTCCCCAAAGGCTCACCGCTTATTTTTATAGATGCCAGTGATCAAAGCATCTCCGGCAACAACTTGTCAAGTAGAGCAGTCACAAGTGCGCCTGGTGGAGTAGATAGCGGGATTTGAACCCGCACCCTCGGTTTGGAAGACCGATATGCTAACCGTTAAACACTATACCTACATATGGTGCTCCGTACAGGGATCGAACCTGTGGCCTCCTGCTTGTAAGGCAGGCGCTCTAACCAGCTGAGCTAACCGAGCATACTGACCGATTCAAGGCATCGGCCATGCCTCCAACTCTGCGCTGTTGGGGCGCGTCCAGCTTTACTCCAAAGCCGGCAAAAGTCATGCTGCCAAATACATGGTTTCAATTTCCTATTCGGTTTACAGTCTCCGCTCTGTTCGTAGGACGGGCATGGTTGCGGGGGCAGGACTCGAACCTGCGATTTTCAGCTCATGGGGCTGACGAGATAGCCGCTTCTCTACCCCGCAATATATCTTTGGTAGTTCAGAAAACATTGTTCACCAAGACACATTTCACATTATAAACCCAAATTATATGTAATAAGATTGCTGTAAGTGTCCTTCTGCGAACTTCTCGTAAAAGCTCTCTACCTATGCTTTTATTCTGGCTGGAACGGACGGACTCGAACCGCCAACCCTCCGGTTAACAGCCGGACGCTCTACCAATTGAGCTACGAACCAATATCACACCGCGATACGCATCATTCAAAAAATCTAAGCTTTCACTTATTGAAGATAAATCCAAATCATCTTTTGTATTTATTTGATTGAGTATATTGCTGTAAGCGTCTCAACTTCCAAGGCACATCTTATCTTCTTAAAAATGGCAAGAATACAAGAATTGTTGCTGTTAGTGCCTTAAATGGTCTGAGTGGTGGGACTCGAACCCACAGCCTCGTGACCCCAAATCACGCCGTCTACCAATTGGCGTACACCCAGATATATGGTGGAGCAGGCGGGAATCGAACCCGCGTCCGAAATTCCTACATGAGCAAAACATTCTTACGCAATAGCCGGCTTTTAAGCGTTTGCTTGTCGGCGGGTGCCACGATGTCGGCATATCTTACCCAGGGCGTACCGGATCGGTATCGCCTCCACCACCTTGTTTGTGTAAGGGGAACAAGGAAACCAAACGACCTCTTCTTTTATCCTCAAGCGCTTACCAGGCCAAGTGCGCTGTTTTGGATGCTCAAATTAGTTCAAGCAGCAACCCGATTTGCCACGAAAGCGGCAAAAGCTGGGTGAATCATTACAACAGTATCGTCGTTTAATTTTGTTTTGATCCTTCAGGCGGTATCATTCCTGCGTGTTTTGCACTCTCAAAACCCCGTCGAACCCATTACTGCCCCATATTAAATTGTGGTCGAGACAGAAAGAATTGAACTTTCGACCTCACGATTATCAGTCGTGCGCTCTACCAACTGAGCTATGTCTCGAAATTACTGTGCGTCCGAAGAACCTCGTCCATGGCCGATAGGTTTTTGACAGGGATAGCAGTCAAGTAATGAGCTGAACCGCACAAGCGTCAACATAACCAACACAGATTACTGGTGGAACTGATGGGAGTTGAACCCACGACCCCCTGCTTGCAAGGCAGGTGCTCTCCCAACTGAGCTACAGCCCCATATTGCTCCGCCCCTTTCGAGGCGGAAGCAGATTAGATAAAAGATTAGCAACTAAAGCCGGGCAGCAACGCCAACGAATAGTTCGCATAGTTAAGGTGGGCCGAGCCATCCGTGTACACACTACAGAAAGTGTTGTTATAGTAGTAATTGGCGGAGCGGAGCCACTGACACACACGATCTCCATTTTCATCAAGTGCAAAGTATGGCACATCCTCCTGACGATAATACTCATACCAGTGTCCCTCTCCTGGAGCAGAGTAAATACAGCGGCCAAACAGTTCCTTTTCACTCTTCAGCCACAGCTTACAGATACTCTTGATAATATCCTTACTGCAACTGCCAGCGCTGGTCAGCTTGATAACGGGCTTGATAATAGCCTGTAGCTCATCAGAGCAAAGAGACAACAGCTCTCCGTCCATCCGCTTTCTTGCCTTGCACTGATCCCAGCCGCCGGCGTTTGTGGCCTCGTCATTCATAGACCACTCATCTTTGTAAGCCCTAACCATATCCCACGAAATCGGTGCCTTGCCACTTCCGTCGGCCAGATCATCATGGTCAAATCCAATGATTTTCCATTCAGCATCATAGCCATTCTTCATATGGTCTTTCTTTGTGGCACCAAGCGCAAAGGTCTCACGAGCCTTTCCCGCAGCGCCAATTGCCTCAATCTCACTCCATGTAAGATGATTAAGATCCTTCAGCGGGTACACCATTGGAACTGGTACAATCGGCCTACTGTTCACCATAGGCACTCCACAATTGGCACAGTCAAAGTCGAGAACAATCACGCCATCCTTGCATGATACATCGATAGCCTTAAACATACCAATGTCTTTCTCTCTGATGCTGATCTTCATAGAACTGCTCTCCCTTAAAATAGATTAACTAAATCCTTGAAAAAATCAATAGCTCAATCATACCTATCACTGGGTCTTCACCCTACCTCCATTGTCTTCTTACAATTTTCTGCCACCAGGAAGATAAGTCTGAGCTTCGGGGAGCGACCCCTAACTTCTTACCCCAGTATCGCAACAGGATAAGCCATGCTGCGTACATAAACCTGTGCGGGAATGCTTACCCGCAAATTTCACCGTTCTTTCAGAAATTTTCTTTTACAAAATCCATATTTGATATAGAAAAGATCATCTTCAAACCCGTCATACGGCTACTTTAACCGGCGACTTTCGTTATAGCAGAATTTCTTCTGCATCAAGACGGAGCGTATTGTTGGCCTACCTCTGTCATTATGGTTGCCACACCATAACCCCTTAGGCTTATTCTCCCACGGGGAGCGTCTATTGCTACGCCCGAAAGTTCCGTGCATTTTGCAGCGACAACTCTTGGCAACACACATTTTTGTTGGTGGTTTCCGCCTCCCTACAGTATATCACTATACCATAGCCGCGCAATCGAACAGGTATCCCTATTCAACCAAACGGAAATTGCTGTGCGTCTCAGAGCGCTGACACGCTTTGTTCACTGAGTTAATAATAAGCATGATTCAGATATTGATTTATCAAGGTTCATTCATTGTGGAGCTGGCGGACGGACTTGAACCCCCGACCTACTGATTACAAATCAGCCGCTCTACCAACTGAGCTACGCCAGCAGTTTGAGATTGATTAACTATCTCCTGTTGACATGTATTACTATACCAGATGAAAACGAATTTGTCAATAGGAATTAGCAAATTTATTTTTCTTTTTTGGTGGCTGAGATTGGAGTCGAACCAATGTCTCCTGCTTATGAGGCAGGCAAGAATACCACCTTCTCTACTCAGCCAAATTGATCGGGGGATTTGCTCCCCCGATTTATTTTTCCTCTCTTACCATGCGGATCAGCTCGTCGCCTGGACGGAAAACGACATTCTTATAGCTTTCCACCATAATGCGTTCTCCAGTTCCAGGGTGAACGGCTGGATGAGATTGGAACATCTTTGGCTCAAATGTCCCGAACCCTCTGATAGATACCTTATCCCCTCGAACGAGAGCTTCTGCAATCTCTTCAAAAATATCGTCAATTGCATTCTTGATCGCATATTTCTTATACGATTTCTTTTCTGCCAATGCGTTAATTAAATCTGTTTTGTTGATATTCACGCCACGATTTCGCTCCTTTGTTGACGATATGCGTTTGTATCAAAGTCAACATCGTAGTAGGCCATAATCCCATCGTATGTGCATACGCAAACCAACTGCTGCTGCGAGCCATAGATCCTCTTCCCCACACAATAATCGTCCATGCCAAGAAAGCTGCCGGCCATAACCGTTTTTACTCCCTGCACATTATCAATCTTGTTGTGGTGCAGATGGCCTGACAAAATCGCATACACGGGACGCTGCGCCATGGTCTGAAGAGACTGTACTTTGCTTGGCGATCCGTCGTAATCTCCATGCACACCAAGGTATGTTTTGCCCCTTATATTGACCAGATACATGGTGTCGTCAATTTTTTCGTAGTTGTCAAACACAACGTTCTGAAAGTTTTGCAGCCTCGCTTTTAGATACCACTCAACCAAATCGTCGAGCCGTTCATGCGGGGATGCAAGGTCTTTCTCTTCCAGGCGAGAATGGTTTCCTGCCACTGAAGAGAAATAAACATTCTTAAAATATGGACTCAGTTCTGACAAGAACTCTGCTATCAGTTCAGAAACACCGACAACTTGCTCAATCACATTTTCTCTGTTTGAGACGGCAATTGATTTATGAATATTTCCACTGATGAGATCTCCGTTTGCCCATACATAGCAATTCTCTGCCCCATGCAAATTTGCAATAGAGACAATCTTCCCTATGTAATCCTGTAGCATCATACGGCAAACATCAGAGTTGTAATAGTTCCAATAGTTATCGACACAAGCTCCAAAATGCAAGTCATTTAGACTAACAAGCAGATCCCGCTCCGTAGGTTGCACATTATTCTGGGTATATGTAAGCTTCGGCAAAACACCATTCTCAATCGCTCTCTCAAGGATCTCTTGGTTCTCATCACGTCTTGCCATATCTCTTACAACTTTGTTAAGAGCATTTCTTTGGTCAAAAAATCTTTGCCGTTCCTTTTTGAACTCCAACATTTTTTGGTCAAGCTCGTCCAAATACGATTCGCCGCATGACTCGCTTGCGTATTTCTCCTTGAAATACTTCATAACCCGATATCCACAGTACGGGGTCACATTGGCCGCTTTTCTAAGACTATCATAATGCACATCAAGTCCAAGAAGATCCACAATATCTGACCACTCAAGATCAGGTGGATTTTGCTCTATCTTGGTTTCAATCAACCTAAGGCCATATTCATATGAGTCTTCATTTTCCAGTTGGCTATACTTCGGATTCAAGCTGTGTCCCTCCCATCCTGTGGTAATGGGACGCAACGCTCAATGGTTAAGTTTATTCCAACCACCCCATCCCATCTTTTCAGTAAATTCATAAGGTCATAGCACTTCGTATCGCAATCCGTATATTCCGTTATTGTCATATCACTTAGATCAATAATGGCATTGTCGAATCTTTCTCTCCGCTCGAAATCAGCCATATTTTCGCTCCTGCAATTCTGCTCGTTTCTTGCGAAGCGCCCTTTCCTTATCGATTTGCGCTACGATGTTGGCCGCTGCATAGTTCGTATCAGCAATTGCTCTCATCATTCCCTCATGCTCTGTTGCATAGTAATGGTGGCGTTTTGAATCCTGAACCATTGTCCGCGTGACCTTGTACTCTGGGTACAGCTCCCGGAGTAACTTTGCCTCTTCTTTTGTTACTGGAATCATAGAATAAATCAATCCTTTTCATAAAAATGTCCCAGGCCGTGAGTATTCCCACGGCCAGATGGACAGGAGATACCGAATATCTTAATAAAAACGGTTTTCTTCCCTTAAAGGCATTTATCGTTTTTGCAGGGAAACAACCGTTGTTCAACGGCACATCAAAAATGCGGATCGATTTTTTGGCAACTTGTTGTATGTTTTAACCACTGTTGACCAACGGTGGTTTCTCAAAAATAGACTTCAAAAAACATACCGTCTTAATCTTTGTGTTTTCGATAGTATCTTGCATTGCGTTCAGCCTTTTTCTTCTTATCTTGATCATACTGACATTCGCTACATCTTACCTTCGTCATATTACGCGCATCTACATCGAACGGCTTTCCGCAATCAACACAGTATAATGTCTTTTTACCTACACAATGATACGTAGAGCAATTGTCGCAAGTTTTCTGTTGCGGGACGGTTGGTGTAAACCTCTCCCCACACTTCTGACATTGGATTGACCCTGATGGGACATTCTTCTTTAAGTTATCCAACACAATATCCCCAAAACACATCCAGAATACATTTTTCCGTTTGCTCTGCTTCATGTGAAAAAGATACTTAACCAATGTGTCACAAATGTCGTTCATGTTATGCCCCAAAGCTTCAAACCTGTCGATAATGCAATCTCTCACATATGAGAAATTTGCACTGTCATCATAAAAGCTGATTGAATACCGATACTGCTTTTCAACCTCATTGTATAAATCAATAACATCTTGCAATACTGAAACCTTTTTGTTAGGTTCGCTAAGCATATATTGGTAATGAAACGCACCAATATTTTTGGCCGAAAATGACATCCTCTTGTTAGGCACAATCTTATCAAGCTGATTAACCACGCTCGAATTGATTTTTTGAACCTGGTGTGACGACTTATTCTTTGCATAAACAAAGAAATGCGGCGCTTTCATTCCAGTAATTCTTGACAGCCTCGAATTGATATGGTCTGGCCTGGTTGGTTTATAGAGCGTCTTTGCATAATCAATGCAGAAGTTATTCTCCATACAAAGGATCTTAATTGCATCAAGGTCAACATCGTCACTGTTCCAAATCTTCGTAATATCATTGCTGATAACTCCGATGTTTCCGCCAGTCCACGCAGCCCGCAATCCATGGAAGATTTCTTCCGGCGTTACAATGACTGCGCCGGCTTTTGCCATCTCATAATACAGAGGCACAATGTCTTTCATGTTCCGCTCCGCAATCTGGATAATCAATGGATCAGCACACACAAGGCTCTTATCTCCGTCGCAATCAAACTGCAAAATCTTAGAGATAAGATCGTGGCAGCTTGTATACAACGCATTTGGAGTAAACCACTTCTTTGTTTCCCTCGTCACGACATTCTTTCTCACCGCATGTTCTCTGTATAGATGGGGAGACCTCAAGCAGTCAAGCTTTTCGTATCCTCGATATAAGTAGCTCGACACCTCACCGTCTTTCAAAAGGCCAGACGGGTCTTTATCTCCAAGAAACAGCCATTGGCAAAAAGCATACAGGTCAGGGATGAGGAACATATACTTTGCTGATAAATCCAGTTTCGCAGCCCTACCCTCTTTAACCAGGTTCTTCTTGATTTGCCGCAGCATCTCTTTGGTGTACGGGTCTGAAAGAAGCTCTGGGTATATGCTTAAACACTCCTGAAAAGCGTTCTTGTTTTGATATTGGGACGAAGCCCCAAACACATCAAGCATCGTCTCTCTGTCCGACGCGATTTTCAAAATCTTATTGACCGAACGATTCGCAAGCTGCTCAATCTCATCCGGCGTTATATCAGTCAATGTCTGAAGCATCTGGTAGTTCAGCTTGGCGTCAGGCAAAAAATTCTCTTCCTCGTTGCATTTTCCAGCGCTACACCCATACTTCTGGTACATCGCAATGTACTCTTCCCAGCTTGAATAGTATTTGTGCATCTTGAACTGGCTCTTCGTAAAAATAACCTGTATGCCCTCTTCAAGAATATCATGTTCTTTCCCATAGATATCTTTTACTATGCCATGGCGGACACCAGGCTCTTTCTGATCCGCTTCCATAATGAACTTGTCATATGGGAATACGGCAAGAAGACCTTTTACCCAAGGAAGCCGTACCATGGTGTTCTTCTGATTGCACGATGGAAGAACCATCCCACACCCATCTGTATGGGTAATCGGGATGTCCATTTCTTTCCGCTCCGCAGTGTATGTCCTATGGTCGATAAAATCAACGACTCCATGAACCATCGTTTCCATATCGTCTACCACGATAGACTTCGTGATATCAAATCCCTCCCAGGGATCGGTTGCACTATTGCACAAAGCGAGGTATGCGAGGTATTTGTTGATATTGATTCCACCATGCTCATTGATCGAATCTACAGTAAGACCGCACATAAGCGTTTTCTGGTGTTTCTTCCACACACCCTCTTTGATGAATACGGTCTTCTTCGTCCTGATCTGGCCGGCAGACGCAGTAAAACACACATATCTTTCTCCATTGTAAAGATATCCGTTAAGAATTAGGTCTTCAATCACATCAAAATAGTATGTACGGATCACCATGAAATCATCGTAGAGTTGTCCAGTTTGCATACCAAGCGTCCTGGTCAGCATCGACTCAAAGACTGAAATCACATTTTTGTCTACCACATATTCGTCCCGAAGCTTTCTTGTAGCTCTGTGAGACTGTAACAGACGAAGCAATTCATCTTTTAGTGGCTTAATGCTGCTATTGTGATTTTTTATCTCTTTCGTAATCTGACGAATTCTATCTTTGTCTCCGATACAAACCGGAGAATCTTTTGGTATCTTATACAGCTTGCGATACCTCGCCTCTGCCTTTTCGAGAGATAGGCCATTATAGTGGTACTCAGATAGGATTTCTTTCTCAGCCTTTAGCCTATTCTTGCATAAACAGTGGTCGTTAATTGTTTTTTCCAACTGCTTTTCTTCATCTGTATAAAATGCACTGGTATCAAAGCTATAAATATGAATCTGCTTATCGAGACTTATACCTATCTCCCCCTAACGGTCAAACCTTAATTAAATCCCCGCTCCAAAACAACCAGCCGGCAGGATCTTCTTTCAACGAAAACAGGTTGCCATATTTACCAACGCCGTCATCAACAATCGCCGTAGACTCATCGTCTTCATGATCAGCAACAAATTTCTTATACAAATCAGAAAGGCGATCATAATCTTTGCCATTTCTAATTGCGTCAACATTTAATTTCACTCTGTCTCCGCTTTGAATCGTCTGTGTTGACTTCTTGATTGCCTGTAGGCCGACAAGCACATCAAATGAGCGCTTGTCGATCCCAAGCTTTCTTAAATTTTTCTGCTGCTCCCGTTTCTGTTCCCTATTCATGTACGCAGCCTCACTGTTTCGATGTCAAATACTCACCAAGAAGAGCAAGAACCTCTTCAAAGAACTCTCTCCAATAAGGGTCGATCTGAATTGAAGATTTGTTGGCCTCATAATAAGTCACAGCCGTTCCTCCAAGAACATACGACATCGCCTGCCAATCGCAAATCATTTCGAGGTAAGCGCAAATCTTTGTGTCTACGCTGTACGAAGAAATAAACCCGCCGTCCTCATCAACCCAGTATTGCCAGTGATGATCATTTCTTCCGCAATGAATCTTCCACGCCTTATCAAAAGCTGCCTGGTCAACCTGCTCACCATCAACAGGATAGAAATGTTGACGATACGGGACGAACTCTTCTTCTGAAAACTTGCTGTCATCATGGCATTTGACTCTCCAATTCATTTCGTCCACAATATAAGGTCGCTGAAGAAGAGGAACGCCCATTGTAGCATTTTTCAATTCGTCCCAGGCTTTTTGAACATTTTTCTTGTGTTCTGCAAGATAATCCATATATTCACTGGTCTTTTGCAGCAAATCCGTTTTACTTACCATGTAAAATTCACTTCCTTACCAATAGATCTAAATCATAATGATCGCTTACACTGCCCAATGTGGGACATGTTCTTTTTCAAACTCTGGGCACATTTCGTGTAGGTGCTTTCCACAATAAACAACAGATTCTTCCTCATCAATTGTATTTACCCATCCGCCATTATATCTTATTTCTCTATTTTTCATGACAGCTTTCATTTTGTGCTCGCACCCATCACACCAAGGCCCAATATGGCAATCTTCAACCTTAGCACTGATTTCATCTGCAAGTCTCTTTACTTCAGAACAAGCTAACTCATAATCGTGTTTCAAATCAGATAACTGACGATTTTGCTCATGGATTTTATCATTAAGCCTTTCTTTTTCTTGCAATAGAGCGATTCGTTCTTCTTCCAATCTCGAACATTTCCTAAAGTTAAACATTAGAATCACCACAATTTTTATATAAAAAGCATGTATATTACAACTGTTGCTCTTCAACAAGCAATTGATACTCTTCGTAATTTTCCCTTACGACATCGGAATAGAAATCCTCATCTAAACTGTCGTCAATCGGTGTGAAATCATCACACGGATTTTCTTCATTACACTTTCCATACCAATAGCAGATGGCGCATTTATCATTATGGCTCATCTTCACCGCTCCTTTCTGAACTTACATGCGCATCATCTCCTATCATACTTAATCTTTTCTGCCTGCCTCGTTCAAGACGCGCCTTTGAAGCTTCAATTTGTTCTTCTGTTAATACCACTTTCTTTTTCGGCTTTACTTTCATCCACGACGCTGGAATATGTGCGATCAGGCTTCCGTCGTTGTTTACATGCCGAATGTCTACTTCGTCAGGATGAGACTCTTTCAGTTTGTAAATATAATTGATCCATTTGCGCTCACTGGTAAACAAAGTCGCATAGTTTTCCCCTGCTACATGATCAATTGAGGTTTCTCTAATATCATCCATCTGCATCAATCTCCCGCGATAAAAATTCAAGTATATTGTTCATGCAGATATCTCTCGCAGTCTTATTAAAACCGTCAATTGCGTTACATGGAGTATTGCAGCAGACCAAATCACACGGAGGTATAACCGCACGATCACAAACGAAATTAGCCATATTCTCTTTGGAGGAAGAAAGAAATTCAAATACCGTCATGTTCCACCTCTGTATCTGAAACTCTATCAAACTCCAAAACCCAAACCATTGGGTTGTCATCCCAAGAGTATCGATTTCTCATCGGTTTACTAAGCGACATATCCCACTTATCCGAAAATGCAAATCTGGGATCTATAACACCAGGAAGCCATATACCCTCTTCCCTGATATCGTCATCCGAAATATCTTGCAGCCGCTCTTGACGAATAGCCCTAATAGAAAGGAATAGCCTTATCGCCTCTTCTGGAATCCTGGTAGACTGCACCCATAAAATCTTCTTCGTTTCATTTTCTGGATCTGCTCTGTAAACATACTTGCCGTCCACATAAGCCCAGGTTTCCTTTATGCCTAAAATATCTCCAACACTATACGGCGGGGATGGATCTCCGTCCGTCTCTGAAGATTGTCGGACTGGAATACGCATTTGCGACTTATCGCCGCTTAAAATCATGCGAATATCCTCTCCGTTCATCTTAATGAAAAATTGTCCGATATCGTTCACCTCCTACCACTTTATACATGCGACCATATAGATCCGCTGACTATTTTTGAGATAAGGTTTGGCGAAACACCAAACATCTCTGCAATCTCTTTCCGATTGCACTTTTGCCCCTTGCCTTTTGGAATATAGTTCTGGCGAATATATAGAACATCCGCCTCTGTCAACTTAGACATTCCATTACTGCTTCCAACATAAGCGCCGATATGGGACAAGTACCCAATTCGGTACGGGACATCGTAATCAATCAACTCCATATCAACCGCATGAAAGTAATTCTCTTTCCTGGTACACCACTCAAGGTTCCAAACATCATTGTGCTGCTTGCAGCCATCAAGATGATTTACAATCTCATAGCCGCATTCATTTGGTAAATAGGTCTCTGCCACACAGCGATGAACATGGACATTGAGCCTTTTCCCGTTGATCGAAATACATGCTTGCAGATACCCGCCGTCTCCATATCCGAAAGAATACACATGGCCTGTTTTGGCGTTCCTGAGTCTTCCCCATGTGGACACTTCAAATCTCCATCCATAATCCACACCTTGGTATACTGCTCCACGCCATTCCTCAATCGATCCGAAAGGAATCATGCTCCCCGCTCCAGACATCCGTAATGAAAAAGCCTGATCTGCTCTTTCTTCTTGAGTTCCTCATCCATGGGAACTCTCTTATCGCACCCAGCTCCAGCGGGGCAACCTCGCTTGTGTCCGGTCAAAAGGCAGTAGTTACACGCTTGGCATAGGCCGATCCAGCGCCAGTAGTGACAACCGTTACAAGGATGATTCTTGTCAGGCTTTTCAATCGTCAGCATTTTGATTCCCTCCATAAAGATTGATTAACTATTTCCTTTTATGATTTTTTGTGCGGCCACTTCATAGTGCCGTTCCCATATTGCGTTCAACAACCTTTTTCTGTCTTCATCACTTCCGGCCTGGCGCAGCTCATAGAGTAAGCATCCAAGCGCTTCATCTGTCTTATCAGCAATCCTATACGTCTTGCTGATCTCCACGGCCATGGCTTCGCCAAACTCAGTTCTCAACGAACTCGGCAAAAAAGCTTCTTGCGTGGCCTGCTTGATATGGCCGGAGATAAGCTTATTCGCCATTTATCTCTTCACCATCCTTTGGTGTAAACCCATTGCAGTTCAAAAGCCAAATCGGATCGAAATTAACAGGCCACATAAACCAACCATTCTCAAAACCATATCGATCAGCCTTGATGCCAAGTTTAATCATTTGCACCAGGTTTGTTTGCTCAAACATTGCAAATGAATTCGTATCGTTCCCAGGGTAGCGGCAACAACTATGCGTGTCGCCAGGAACATTGCCTCTATACTTGCATTCGTAACATTTTGCCCTCTCCAATTAACCACCTCCCTGCCGCAGAGCGTCCAACGCCATCCCATACGCCTTTTGAAAGTCGCTGTTCTCTCCGTTCTTCTCGATCCACTCAATCGGCATTGTAAACGCCAGATACATTAGGTGGGAAATCAAGATCCGTTCCGCCTGCTCATTGGACATACCATCATAAAAGTACGGATCGAGCCGTCTGCCACATACTGGGCAGAATTTGAACTGAAGCTCTTTTGGGAAACGCCAATGTCCTCCTGAAACCGAAATCGATGCGCCGGTTTCATCCACCTTGGCCGTAGCCAATTCAAAATTGTACTTCCTGCAAAATTCGCACATTAGATTAACTAACTCCTTTCTTATATACTAACCTCATTTAGCCAATTTGTCAAGAGGTTTCGCATACGTTTGCTCGGAATATAGATATTTATTTCATTTCCATCACGAATTGCGGATCTCCAAATCCACTGAATCATCTCGCTCAACGCATACTTATCCTCGTCCACAACACACCCATGTTCCTCAAAATATCGTTTCAAGAAAGGGTTGAAGAAAATGTTCACGCAATAGGCCAGGTTCTTTTTCTCCCTGTACTCATTGGTTGCTCGGCAACTGCATGAAACAAAGCAATTTTTGAATCCATTTGGCGTGATTCTATCTTTCTGCGCCTTAAATGCAGTCCACATACTGTTCCCGCTCTTTCCAGCGTAGTGGTGCTGCAAAACATTGTATAACCCATCACGCATTTTCGTACATGATACTGGATTTCGGAAATGTCTCTCAGACCATGAGGAAGAAAAAGCGAACTTTTCGTCTCCAATGCTATTCAGCTTCTTGTTGTCAAAAATGTGTACTTTTTCTTTTAGACCTGGGATCTTGGTAAACTGATTCCCAGTTTCCGAAAAGTAAAAGCTGCCGTTACGCTGCTCCACACCGATGTATCGATACGAAAAGCCGTTAATGTCAAAATAATACTTCTGAAGCTGCGCTTCAAACAGATATGTCAGAACGATTACCTCATCAAAAGCCTGGAACACCTCAGGAGGAAACATCCAGAACAAAAATGTGTCGTTGTAGTAGAGCAGTGTGCCGGCCTTAGCTCTCAGCATAAGGTCTTGGAAAGTTGTGCCAACATAGTTATCGTTGAGCCATTTTACCCGGCAGGTTTCCTTATCAATTTCGATATATCCATTTGCAAGGAGATCCATCACATCGCCCTTAGAGACATTGATCTCTTTCACGATTTCAAATACCTCGTCCATGATGAGCGTATAATGTCCCTCTTTGATCAGACGGATAGTATCTTCCGTATAGCTGGCGAAAAGAGCGTGTGTACTGGAGATGTTGAACCCTCGCTCCAAAAGGAAGTGCAGGTTGAGCAGTTTGCTTCTCGGTTTATCCTTTGGGGACTTGAAATTCTTTATTGGGCAGTTGTCGATAATTCTGTCGCACTCTTTTAGATACGGAGTAATGAAGATAAACTTCCCCTGAGAGTCATTCATGTAGTTAATAGCAGCACTGGTCTTCCCCGCTCCCATAATTGCGTCGCAGATTTTAATGTCCAATGGGTCGTCCTCCTTTGACTTTTAGACCTTACAGAGAGTTAATTATGTAAACTTTGCTGAAAACCACTCAGCAAAACGCCCCTAAAAAACAGTGGAAATAGCCGTTGATGAAGTAATTTTGAAAAGTGCTTCCCTTTTAGAGTGGGTGGGGGATACATGTATTGTTTTTCTATTGTCGAATAGAAAAATACCTCTCTACTCATGTTCTCATAAAACCATGGTCTTCAAAGCCTTTGTCTGAAATAACATGAATACACATGTTTCGATACAGAGCCTTGTCTTCCTCATCCGTGATCCCCAAGTATCTGAGGGTGACTTCCGGCGAACTGTGTCCGAAAGCTCTCTGAAGCATCGAAATGTCGAGATTCGCCTTATCAGAGTTGTACTTGTACTGGTGCCAGCCCCATGTCTTACGGCAAGTGTGGGTTCCAACATTCTGTTTCACTCCACATGCCTTTGCCGCATCTTTCAGAACCTTACGAAAAGTCCCGACTTGAATAGAACCTCCCTCTCTGCTGGGAAACAGGTAGCCATTACAATGTAAATAGCTCCCCCTCTCTGGGAAACACCACTCCAACGCATCCTTACAAGCTTGGTTAAGGAACACCGTTCTAAACTTTCCCGTCTTGCTCTGTAGGATTTCGATGCCGTCAGAGGTGTCCTCCATATCATCATTCATCCTTACAGATCCATCAGGGCAGAAAACCTGGTTCATCTTTAAGGACAGAAGCTCATTGGCTCGGAGTCCCAGGTTAATGCCAAGCGTAAAGGCAAGCACATACTTCCGATCCTTATGCTCAAGAAGCCAATTCGCCATAGCAATGATTTCCTCATGCTTCTTGATAGGGTATACGGTCTGCCGTTCGTTCTTCTTGTAATTGTGAGGTCTCTGCTGCTTGAAGAACTGTTCCAGGCCAGGGTGAAGTGCTACCGTAACAATTGCATTCTCGGTGTACTGTTCCATAGTGATACCTCCATAAAAGATAATTTAACTATATTCTTACTAATGGAAATTACCGTTGCTGTACGGGCAAAAGTTACGGTATCTCCTTGTTTATAATTATAGCAGAGTGGGGTGTCTTTGTCAATGAAATCTGGTGAAAAAGTTGATTATTTGCTTCCTTATAAGGCAAGGGTGAAAATATAACACGATGTTCAACGCAGATTTCCTTGCCAAATCCACCCGTTAGGAGATGTTGAAAGAAATCTTGATTCCAAAGAAATAGGCGATGATCAACCTATTGAGTCGAACCCGTTCTCGAATAATCTTTAAGGCAAAGAATAGTACGATGAACAAGGTGGTGATGTAAGGAATTTGTTTGGGTGAAAGATTTAGAGGTGTGGAGAATGGGGTACAAGGCGAAATTTTCGCCACGATTTTTCCGGTCAAAATGTAAACCGTCCCCCTTGCCTTGCCTCTCCTGGGATGGCGTGGGCGGCGTTGGTCAAGGGTGGTTCCGCATACTCCACAAAAGCGGAATTGAATTCCCTGGCGCTGGGCGCTCTCCAGGGCTGGCCGTCTGGCCTGGGATGCTGGGACGGCTGGCGGCATGGGTGGAGCGCCTGGGCGGTGGCCTCATCGGGTGCAGGTGGTGGGCGGCGCTCTTATGCTGTGATTTTCTGTGCGCTCCCTCTCTCTTCTCCCCTCTCCCCCTCTCTCCCTCTCCAGATCGTCGGCTCCCTGGGTGCAGGCGGTGGGGCTGGCTCTGGTGTTTGGCTGGGCGCTGGCTCTGCATGGGCGCAGGCGTTCCCGGTTCCCTGGGCTGGGTAGGGCTGGCGCTCCCCTGCTGGCCTTGCGTCCTCTCCGCCTCTGCTGGGTGCTGGCTTTGCCTTGCGTCCTCTGGCGCTGGCTCTCCCCTGGTTCCTGCTGGCCTCTGCTGGGCGTTGACTGCCTGGGGGCTGCTGGGTGCTGGCTCCGGCTCCGCCTGGGCTTCCCTGGCTCCAGGCTCTCCGCCTGGGTGCAGGGCTGGCGGGTGTCCAGGCCGTGCCGGTGGTGGTGGCTGGGCTGGGTGATGGGCTGGCGGTGGGCGTGGTGGCTGGCGTATCCCGTTCGTCAAATTGCACAAATCAAGCCTTGCAGGTTTGGTTATTATTCAAGGGAAAAGCGATAAATTTTGAGCGGTTTTTTCTTGACTTCGCCCATAAAGTGCGGTATAATAGTACCAGAGTTAAGGAGATAGTAAATCAACTCCGGTTCGCCGCTTCCCCTCTGCCGGGCGGCGGATGGACGGAAGAAAGGAACCAGCTAATCAATCTGAAAGGAGATCGGCAAAATGAAACTGAAAGACCTCATCCCCCTGAAAAGCAAAATCACGGTGTATGTCCCCGCGACGGTGGACATCAACAAGGAGATCGACAATACAGCGCAGGTTGAGCGCGTGGCGCGTCTGCTGTCTGAGTGTTTCGGCGGTGCTACTTCCTCCCCTGCCCGTGGGTATTGGGTGGCGCAAGATGGCGCTCTGGTGGCTGAGAAAACGACGATGGTTTTCGCCTATTGCGATACGGCAGCGGCTGAAAAGTACATCGACGATGTTGTTACTCTCTGCAACGAGCTAAAGCACGAGATGGGGCAAGAGGCCGTGGCGCTTGAGTACAACGGCAGCATGTACTTCATCTAAGGAATTAGTTAATCAATCACGGCGGGCGGGGCGCTGTCCCCGCTCCGCCTGGGGCTTAAAGAAAGGGGCTTGTATATGAGAGCGACGCGGAAACAGATAGCAGAGGCGAACCGGATAGCCGCCCGCTTTGGTGGATGGCGTGAACCGGAAGAAATCCGCGCTATGTATGAGGCGCTGGAGGCCGTAGGGATTACAACGGGAGTTATCACGAACCGACGGGACTTCCCAAACCTGGGATGCTGGCAAGGCTCCTGCGAATGGTACATAAACGGCGAGGAAGTCGAAAACAGCCGCTTTATTTACAGCGTGTACGAGGGGAACCCGAACATCACCAAAAACGATTATAACATTTATTTCAGCTGATGCCCACCTGATGAGAGCTTGACGGGAACAAGCCGAAACCCCTGCGGGGGTCGTGGGAACCCAAAAGAAAGGACAAACAGCGGCGCAAACCGCCTGATGATTTGAAAGGAGCTTTTACCATGAAATACAACCTTCACGACGTTATGAGCAAGGCTTGGGAGATTTACCACGCCAACAAGCAGCCGAACGGCCTGCGCCCTGTTTTCTCCATCTGCCTTGAAATGGCTTGGGAGCATGTCAAGAACTCCAACATTCTGAACCAGTGGCAGGCGATGAGCGAGAAAGAGCAGATCAACATGCTGACCGCTTGCGTCAAGAGGGCGGCAAAGAACGAGATCGGATACAGCACGGAAGATCACTACTTGCAGTATAACGAGACTGTGGCCTGGATGCTGTCCTATCATGGACTGGATGGCCTTGTCAATGAGGCATGGCTGAAGCTGGCGGATCGGCTGGACGCGGGTTATCTGGATGCGCTGAACGCAAAGCGGGCGGCGGCTGGAAAGATGAATATTTCCTTGACCTCCCTTGTTTACCGCTCTGCAAAAGACGCTATCCGCAAGGTGTACAACGACGATATCAAGCGGGGGCGTGGCCGTGTGGATACCATCACGGACAAGAACGGCGAACAGGTGGACGCACTGGAAACCGTGGCAACGAACCGCAAGGACGAGACGGAACCCGCCGTTGTCTCCCGTGTGGAGCTGGAAGAGTTTGTGAACGGACGGGACGAAAAAGACCGCATGATTATTGAGGGAATCCGTGACGGATACCTGAGCAAAGAGATTGCGGCGATGATTGGAATCTCTGAGCCGGCTGTCTGCAAGCGGCTGAAGAAAATCCGCGCTGACCTGGTGGCCTCTGGCATGGTGGCGGCGTAAGGAATAAGTTAATCAATCCCCAAAAGAAAAACAGATGGCGGGGAATTTCTCCCCGCCTCTGGTTAATTTCTGGATATGATTGATGTATGGTATAATGGATGGTCAAAATCCGAAATAGGCCGCTAACATTGCAGCCGCCCGTTTTTCCTGGTCTCTTGTTATTCTGCTTGCGATGGATGATAAGGAAGTAGGATTTACATACTCTTCAAAATAAGACCGGATGAGATCGGCGTCCTCTTTCTTGTTGGATTCGTAAAGTCTGGATAGATAAGGACGGACAAGGGCGATTAACTCTTTCTTTTCAGCTTGAACCTTGAAAACCATTTCTTTTTCCGTGATAACATGTTGGTTCTTGGATTCTCCAGCGGTTCTAATGGAATAGCGGACAACCAAACAAACGGCTGTATACTGTTTCTTGATGCAAACACGGATGAAAGATTTTACTTGAACAATTTCCCCGTATTCCCGTTCTTGGATATGTTGCAAAAGCTCTTTTCTTGGGAATCGGAACAGCTTAAAGAAAAGGCAGTTGCAAAACTTAACGGATGAAAAGCCGATGTTGTGAACGGATGCGTTCAATTTAATTGTGGTGTCACGATCTGGAAAGTTGCTGTTGTGCTGAATAATGGCGTACATGGAAAAACCCTCTTTCTTTTTTCCTGCATCCGTGGTAGAATAGCCATAGGCGGGGCTTGCCCCGTGTCTGATGGATTCTCTTTCGTCTGTCAGGCGGGGCGGGAGGTGACGTCTCCCGCCCTCTTTCTATATGTCCATTATATACGGTCTACTTATATTTGTCAAGCTTTTCCCGCCGTTTTGGTTAATTATTTCCCTTTACGGCTGGATGGTATAATAAGGAGGGATTCAAGATGGCAGCCACAGAAGCACAAAAGCGGGCAAGCGCAAAATGGGACAAAGCAAACACCAAAACCGCTACATGTAAACTACGGATTGATGAATATGTAGCATTTAAGGCATATGCGGAGCGACACGGGAAAACGATATCGGCTGTTCTTTTGGAATATGTTCGCAAATGTATTTCTGAAGATGAACAGCACAAATAGTCCTCCATAGCATGAACAGCAAAGATTTATATTCTGTCAGATCTTGAGGTGGATGATTTGAAAAAGTTAACTCATATGTTTCTGATTATTTCAATCGCGGTTCTGTTTTCTGGATGTAGTGGCGTGTCCGACGATGATTTTGATTCATACAATGTTCTTTCTTTTAATTTGGATATAGAAACCCGTAAAGTTGACGATTCTATTCCAGAGTATACTTCGTATCAAGAAACTTGGACAGTTACAAATAATACCGATAGAACGATATCTGGAATCGCATTTACGGTTTGTTTTATGGATGATAACGACACAATTTTGAGCCGGGATTCAAGAGTTATTGATGTTTCATTGGAACCAGGCCAATCATTTAATCAGCTTGTATTTTCTTATGATGAATATGAATCAAGTGCAGTTACGAATTATGAATATGAGCTTGAAAATGGGCGTGTAATTGGACTGGATTTAGTGGCAGAAACATGCGAATACATTAACTACCTATAAAGTAAATACAGATATACGACACGGAAAAATCCGTGTCGTTTTTTTTATGCCTTAGTAAATTTCTGCCCTTTAACTCTGGATGGTATAGTAGAAAGATTTACGAATAAAGCGGAGGGATTTTTCCATGTTGTATTTCAAGATCGGCTTTGAAAATGGCGATAGCTTTGAAACCGGCTTCAATGGAACGCTGGACGAGGCGCGGCGCTACTACCTGGGGCGTGTGTTTAACCTGGGTACAGTGGATGACGATATGCAGCGCTGTAACAGTGTGGAACAGCTTCCCACGCTGGAAATGGGGCTGGCGGCGTGGATTGCGTCCGGTGGCCTGGTGGTTATCACGGACGGCACCGTTTCCCGTCAAGTCGTTTCCGTCCTGGTGGATGGGCTGGACTTTCGCCTGGTGGTGGATGGCTGGAAGAATCCCGTTTACCTGCCCATGGTGGATGCCTACCACCTGGAGGGCTGGAAGGTCGAGCATAGCGGAAGCAGCCTTTATATCATGCCTGATGGTGTGAATCTCTTTTAATAAGTAGAACAGACGGAGGGAACAGAAAATGGAAAATACACGGATGATGCGGCGGAAAACACGGGAACAGCGGCGGAAGCTGATGCGGAAACAGAAACTTTATGGGCTGGTTTTCGTGCTTCTCTCCATCCTGATTTGCCTGGTGTGTGCTACTGGAAAGACCCCGGAAGATAGGGATGCAACGGCGGTTGTTCTTCTCCTGCCTTTTGGACTGTACTTAATTTTTACCAAAGAAATTTGCATCTGTGGTTAATTCCCCTTGATGAACGGCGGAAGATATAACAGAAGGAGATGTTACCATGACAACCAAAACCGATTTTCACTCCATCATGGAGTTAAAGGAAAACTTCAAACCGAAAGAGCGTGGCTGGATTGACCAGGAAGAGGCGGCGCAAGTCAAGAAAGTGCTGGAGCTGGATGGCCGGACGGACATTGAGCTGCAAAACATCCGTGATATGGCCGTGATGCTTTATGGGCAGTGGTCGAGCAGCAGCCGGGCGGATGGCAAGTATGAGGAAATGGATGCCTATATGGACGCAATGAGCGCGATCTGTGCCGTTGTGGACGGCATGAAGATGCGGCGTGGCCTGGAGGTGTAATGAATGGAAAAGCTGACGAAAACGGAAATCACCTGGACGGTGAGCGCTCTGGAGCTGACCATCAACTACTATGAGCAGGTGGCACGGCGCAGCACGAACCAGATGGAGCGCGGCATGGCAAAGTTCCAGGCGGAAAACCTGGGCAGTGTAAAAAGCAAGCTGGAGCGTGTTCTTTCCGGCGATTGCAAGCGGATCGCCGTTGAATAAAGAATAGGAGGATTTTATCATGGCAAAAATCACGAGGGCGCAGATCGAAAAGTGGAACGGGCAACTGAGCGGCGGCTTTAGGCTGGATGTGATGCACTTTGTCACCTGGGGCGAAAAGCAGGCCATTCGAGATATCAAATTGGAAGATGGGCGGATTCTCCGCGTCACGGTTGGATATCATGATGTGGTGGAAAACTTTCGGACGGTGGCGCAGCAGCCCTCTATTCATGTGCAGGTGTATGAACCGATTGAGGGAACGGATATGATGCGCGGCAACGGTCTGGGCTATCGTGTGGATAGCGGGGCGCAGCAGCCCAAGAAGAATTACAAGGTGCTTTGTCAAATCGCTTCCACGGTGGACGATGCCAAGGCGCTGGCTCTGATGAAAGAGGGTCGCGACAAGCTGAACAGCCCTTTCATCATGTAACAGACTGGCGGGGATGAAAAATTCCCCGCCTTTTTTATTTTTCCGGTTAATTTTTGTCATTCTGGATTGTGTGATATAACAGAAACCAAAATTTAATGGATTGGAGCGGTTGAAATGATTGGAATGAATGAAGCGCTGATTCTTGAAAAGCGGAAAGATATTCTGGATGAAATTCTCCTGGCGCTGGAGGCGTTCACGGATGACATTCTCCCTGCGATTGGTGAAAACACCTTTACCATCACTCCATCTATCGCTGACAACTATCCCAATAAGCTGGTGCTGACCTGGGAGTGGAAGCGTCTGCAAAGGCGGATTGAAAAGGAGTTTATCTTCCATGTGGTGGACACAAAAGAGGGCTTTATCAACGAGATAAAAGCCTATCTGTTTGACCTCACCATTTCCATCATAAATCTTTGATGGATGGTAAATTATCTTCGTTTTAACCTGGTAGGTATAATAGGAGGGATAAAACCATGGAGCGAATTACAAAATCTCAATACCTTGCAATCCCGAAAGCGTATCGCGGAACCTTTGAAGATGTTCGCGGCGATCATCCTGAGTGGAAAGGCCGGCGAACTGCTTTTCTACCAGGCCACGGAACCGTCCTCTTTATCGAGGGCGTTTCGTTCGAGATTGTGGACGATGTGAAGCACTATGCCGTATGTATCAGCGATGCGGACGGCGGAAGCGGTGAGATGAAATGCACCGCAAAGAATAAGACGGAAGCCCGGCAGCGTGGCCGCGAGTATATCAAGGCATGGAAGCTGCGTGGCGCAAAAATCGAATACATCAGGGAAATGGATGCTCAGGAGGTGCAGGAGTATGAAGCTAAAAGCTGAGCTGGACGGCGTTCAAGCTGTCTTTCAAAAGAATATTGACCAGATTAAAGCCTATGCGCCCAGGCTCAAGGCAAGCGGGCGGTATAAGGTATTTGAAAACCGGCTGGCCTGGGATTGTTTGAGGGCGTTTGTCGGTATGGAGGTGCTTTGCTCCTGGTATGATAAATACGGATGCCACGATGTTCATATTGAAACCGTTGGACGAGCCGCCCTGAAAAACCTTGGTGTGATTTAAGATTGATTTATCGTCGTGGGGGTGATAGAATGGTGCTATCACCTACCACGATTGGAGGGGCGGAAAGATGAAGAAGTGCTGTCTTTTTATTTCTGTCATGCTGATGTGTTTTCTGTGCGCCTGCTCTGTAACAGAACAGAAAGAGCGGACTACAATGTATGATATCATTGAGTCCGGGAACACGGAAGAAATTGCAGCAGCGGCGGAAGCAGCGGTTGAAAAGCATGATGAGCTGTTCAATCTGGCGATGGATGAGATGTCCGCCTGGAATTCCTATGCGGATGGGACGGGTGCGGAAGATGCGCTGAAGTCTGCCCAGGCCGCAATGGTGGATTTTTTCGTGGAAGAGGGTTTTTCTGCGGATGAGTTTGGCGGAACCGTGGAAGAGGCGCACAATCTTCTGACCGCTACCAGGGAAAGTCTTTCGGATGAATATATCGCTATCAGCACCCACTATTCTGAGATTTTGAAAGATGAAGCCGTGGAAAATTTTAAGGATGCCATTCTCTCCGGCGAATAAGAAAACTGAATAGGAATACATATGCGACGCAGAAAATCTGCGTCGTTTTTTTTATTTTCCAGGTTAATTTTTGCCGTTGTCGTGCGTTAGATGTAATAGGAAGCCAAAAAGATATGGAGGTTTGTATCATGGTCGAGATGTATGTTTCAGATAACCTTTATCTTAATGCAGAGGTGCTGGACGAAAAGCACTGGATGATTCATTTAAGCAATGGCGCTGAGATCCCCGTGGAGAAAGACCCTGAGCATTATGGAAGCAGATGGGGATGGAAGATTGGGACTCAGATTTTCAGCGATGACAAAACCGCCCTGCGGTATCTGGAGCGGCTGGTTGCTGAAAAGCTAACCGGTAAGCGCATTGTTCTTCACGCAAAGGGAGAAGTCCCTGAGATTTGCGGCGTGAATGGTGCGGCCTGCCGCGCCCCTGGTGAATGCAATCGAGCGCTGTGCAGCCGTTGTCCGGTGGCCGAAAAGTTTTTCGCTGACCGTGACGGCGTAGAGCTGGTGTATGCTGTGGATTGAAATAAAAAACGGGGATGACTCCCCGTTTTTTTTATTTTCAAGGTTAAGATTTTCGTCACTGGCCTGGCAGATATAATAGGAGGTGGTTGCAATGTTGAATATGAAGACTGCGAAATGCAGTTGCAATGTTATGAACCCAATTTCTGAGCGGCAGCAGTATGAAATCAACCTGGTTGTCCATCAGGATGAAATCTTCCGCTATCAACTGTTGTCCAGGATGAAGATGGACTGCGAGTATTTCCTGGGCTTTGGCAATATGGTTGAGAAATACCTGTGGGCTGGAAGTGTGCAGCTTCAGATCGCCTACATGAAAGCAATCTGGAATAGTTTTCCCAAGGATGGAAAGCCGGAGTGGTTGACCATGCGGCAGATCGAAAAGTACGAAAGGAAGATGGTACAATGATTGTTTCCTTTTCTTCTCCCACGGACAGAGACAAAAAAGAATATGCGCTTATCGGGATGCGTCCGTCGTGTCTGGATGACAAGGTAAAAATCACGGCCATTGATGATGATTCTCATGTTGGTGTTCTCTTTATGGGACTTGATACCTATATGCGCCTGGGTGAAGACTACATAAGAGAAAATGTCAAGCTTCAGCACTATTCCTCTATGGATATGTGGTGCCTGGAAGTGTCACAAAACAATTATTACAATGACCAGGCCAAAAACCCGGACAAAATTATCCCGGTCAAGTTTATGGAGGTTGAGGCGGGAACCGGTCGGCAGGTGTATCGCGGTGAGGATGGCCGCTATTATCTGCGCGAGGTGTCCAGGCGTGAACCGTTTGCAAAGTGGTATATATGCGGAAAGCGCCGGGTATTTGAAGACGGCAGCGAGCCGAGAGCTAACCTGATTTTTGAGTGCGGCGGACAAAAGGAAAAAGTGCGCTACGATGACTGGAATGGCGTTGCCGCATACTCTGATACATTCAATCAAAATTTTCATAAGGAGATGTAACCATGTATTTGAAAAAGGAAACGCTGGAGCAGATTAAAAGAAAGTATTCCGTTTTGATTGTTTCCGATGATGACGTTGTGGATGCGTTCAATCTGGTGAATGACATCATGACGGCAGAGGCGGACGCAATCAAGGAGCGGGAGCCGACCGCCACGGCCTCTATCAGCCGCCTGGAGTCTGCCGCCTATGAGGTGTTCAGCATCGGCGGAGATATTGAAAACGAAAATTTTTCTGAGGGTGAGTAAATTCTCACCTGGATTCGGCGGTAGATATAATAGGAGGTGAAATTTCATGGTTTCCTACCAGGACAGCGCCGTGAATATTGAAACAAGATATACCGTCGAGTTCGTGAATAACAAAAAGGATTGGGATTACATCTGCAAGGGGATCTTCAACCATGGTGAGCCGTGGGATCGCTATCAATCCCGCAAGTATTCCAGCCTGGACGATGCAATCACTTTTTACCTTGTGCATTATTTCTCAGACGCTACATACGATGTTAGGCTGTTTGAAGAAATTTTGCTGGATGGCAAAGTCGTTCGGGAAACATATTTTGATTCATCTTCATTAGGCCACTACATCAGAAGCAATATTAACAAGGCCATGGAGGATGAAATTCTCAAGTTAAGGGATGGCAGTCGTGATACCCAGGAGTTAATCTCCAAGTATGATGCGTTCATCGAGAAATACAACGCAAATAAAACCTTTAAGGAATTCTGTGAATCAATGGGCGATGCCCAGAAATAATAAGGAGGAACTGAATATGAATAGCAATCTGAAGAAGTCTGGCCTGGGCAAGTATGCCGGTGTGCATGGCGTGGTTTTCAAAAACGATGTGATGCCCGCCGCTCCTGCCAAGGGAGTTATCGGCAAGGCTGGCGGAAAAACCTGCAACATGCCGATGGATTCCGATGCGGAATTTGAGAAGCGCGTCAAGCGGTATGACCGGCAGCGTCAGGCTGCGGCTGAAGCCGCTGAAAAGGCACGGCTCAGCGCTGTAAAGAATGAGACGGAGGTGGAAGCTGTGCCGGCCTGATACGATACGGTTTTGGAGGGTTCCGTTCAAAAACCCTACCCCATATTTCACCGCTTATTTTTTTATAAGCGGTTTATTTTTGCGCATTTATAGCGGCAGATATAACAGGAGGTGCTTTTCAAATGAAGATTAAGGTTTGTGCTGTGTGTGGCCGCGTCATGAATGAGGATGAAGATACTGTTTACACCATCAATGAGGGGACTGACCGCGAGTATATCGAGTGTGAGCAGTGCCACGATCAGGAGTGGGAAGTGAATGCCATTACCAATTGCGAGGGCTGCGGGCGCTGGTTCTCCGCCGACATTTTGCAGTCTGAAGAGGTTGCCCCCGGCCACACCTTCTGCCCCTGCCCCGCTTGCGGCAAGGATGTAGTGGACGGCCTGACGAAAGAGGAATTCATGGAGGATGTTTATATCCCGAAATTCTCCGTCGTTGTCCGCTTTTGCAATCAGGCGCGTGGCTATATCGTATCCGCAAATTCCAGGCAGGAGGCCATGAAAAAGCTGGTTGATAAAATCGATATGACCGGTGTGGATTCCATCAATATTGCGGAAATTCTGCTGGATGAGGATGTGTTCTGATGATTACTCTGCGAAAGAAAATTGAAGAAAGCAAGGCGTGGTATCTCCAGCGCTATGGCGTATTGGATTGGCAATGGGAGGATGAAGGTCTCCCCTATGCTATCATGGACTACCATAGCAGCGTCGGCTCCACCCTGGACTTTTCGGAGGACGATTGGAAAGCCTGCGAAGAGAATGGCTGGAGCAAGGATGAAGTCTTGATTCTGTGCGATGAAAAATAAATTTTAGCAGTTGGTTTATTTTTGCCGCGCTCAAGCGGTAGATGTAATAGGAAGACAAATTCACCTACAACCTACAACCAAAATACTTAGGAGGTAATTCAAATGGCAGCAAATGTTGAGACTATGTTTTATGTTCGTGAGAAGCCGTGGCACGGCCTGGGGACTTGCGTTAAGGAAGCGCCCACCAGTGCTGATGCGCTCCGTCTGGCTGGCTTGGACTGGGAGGTAAAGCAGAGAAGCATTCAGGTGTGCGGCGGTGCGAAAATCGAGAACTTCAAGGCCAATGTCCGTAGCTCTGACGGCGCTGTGCTGGGGGTCGTATCTGACCGCTACCAGATCGTGCAGAATGCGGAGGCGTTCAGCTTTACCGACGAGCTGATTGGCGGCGATGTCCGCTATGAAACCGCTGGCAGTCTTCAGAATGGCAAAAAAATCTGGTTGCTGGCACGGATGCCCGCTCAGAAGATTGTGGGTGATGATGTGGAGCCGTATCTTTGCTTCTCCAATACCCATGATGGTTCCGGTGCTATCCGCGTGTGCATGACCCCCATCCGCGTGGTGTGCAACAATACCCTGAACCTGGCGCTGAATACTGCTTCCCGTAGCTGGTCTACCAAGCATGTTGGAGATATCGACCACAAGATGCAGGAGGCGCGGATGTGCCTGGAGATGGCGGATTCCTACATGGGCGAGCTGTCCGAGTATGCCGACCGGCTGGCGAATACCAAGGTTACGGATGACGAGCTGAACAAGCTGCTTGACGAGATGTTCCCCGTGGATGAGAACGATTCTGACCGCAAGAAGAACAGCGTTCAGAAAGCCAAGGATGAGTTTATGATTTGTTACCTGCGCCCGGATATCGCCCAGTTCCTGAACACCGGCTGGGGTGTGGTAAACGCAATGAGCGACATGGTTTCCCACTCCGCTCCCCGTCGCGCCTCCAAGAGCTATCAGGAAAACAACTGGGGGCGTATCATGGACGGCCACAAGCTTCTGGATCGCATGACCAGCCTGGTTGGTGTTCGATAATGACCCGTGCGTATACTGTAAGCAAAGATCCCAAGTCTGGTATGTGGTACGCTCATGCAAAAGGTTATCCGTACATACCAGTTTGCGGAAGCATATCAAAAGCCAAGTCTGAAGCTTTAGAATATGCAAAGATGATGAACTTTCTTCCTAACCGCGTGGAGGAAATAGAACAGAAGAGAAAGAAAGAGTTTGAAGCCCTCATGAAAATTTGAGGGCTTCCTCTTCTCTTATGAGTTTAATAATAGAGGTGCTGAAGATGAAAATTTATTTACTGATTCATGTCGTGGACGGCGATAGCTGGGGCGTAGACACAGATGCTTTTCTGAGCAAGGAGGAAGCGCAGAAATCCATGCGTAATTTCTGGCAGGCTGCGCTCAAGGAATGGGGCATTGATGCCGAAAGCGAACAGAACGACGAACAGAGCTGGGAATGCAGCGATGTCAGCGCAAGCATTAGCGACTACTGCAAGAACGAGTTCGAGCATTGGGAAATTCATGAGAAGAACATGGATGTCCAGGTCGCAATCAAGGTGCATGAAGGAATGGTTCAGTCCGTCATCTCCAACGCTGGCGTTGATGTGGATGTGTATGATCTGGACGTTTCCGACTACCCGGACGAGGGCGAACAGGATGAGGCCGATAAGCTGGAGAAAGAATTTAATGAGCTGTCTAATCGGCCTGGCTGGGGCGATGTTTGGTGAGCCGCACTGATGAGTCGTAAACGACGAAACCGCCGCAAGGCGGTCTGCGGATAATTTAATTATCTGGTTAAGAATTCCCCGTGTTCGGCGGATGATATAATAGAAGGAGGTATTTCAGATGGCAACTGCAAACTACATGACAATGGAAAGCTTTCCTCTCTTTGCAAGGGAGTTTACTTCTGAGATTAAGTGCTGCAAACACTGCGGATTATACCAGGATAGCGACAACGATGTGTGCGAAGAGTGCGGCGGAGAGCTTGAGGAAGAAATATTCGTTGACGAGATCGAGGTTCAGGAAACCGTTTCGGATATTGAATCCCGTCTTGATGATGATGTCAACGAAAGTCTGGTTTTCCACAAGATTTCCGTCCTGCCTGGGCATTATTATGGTGTCCAGTTTTATGTGGAAACCACAGATGACCCCACGGAGATGGACAACGAGGACTGCCGATATTACTTTGATATGTACCGCAGCGTAGCGATTCGCCGATACAATAGCGAGGTCAATAAGGTGTGTCGGATTCTGCGGAAGCTGGCAAAGGAGTACGGATTTGACGAGCTGTATCTAAGGGCGCGGTTTGGCAACGGAGCCGCTCTGTATGGACAGGTGGAAAACACAAACCGCTCCAGACTTTTGCAGGCCGTCGCTCCCAGAAGATAAGCAGTTGTGGATTCAATAAGTTTTTGATATAATATGGAGGCAATATGGTAAACAGCAAGGTGATTGACATGTCGGATGTATTCAACGGCGGCGGTATGGCTGCTCGTATCGCCCAGGCCAAGGAAAAGGCGGAGGCGGATTATCAGGAAAAAGTAAAGCAATCCCGTGAGGCGGATGTGGATGTCCGGGATTTCTTTTCAGACGAAGAGCTGGATAGGATTCTAACCGACAATGAGTTTTTCAATGGCCGCGTAGCCGATTTAAGCAAGGTGCAGCGACACGAAAAAGTTTCCATGGCGGCGCAGTGGATGAAAGCCCATAGCATGGAAGTCGTGGACATTGATATAGAGCCGGTGTCCAGTTCTCATCCAAATGCCATTATCACGATGGAGATTCGCCGTCTGGCCTCTCTGCGTGGACAGGAGCTAAAGGTGTTCACTGCCATGTGCGCAATGGCGGATAGCGTTTTTATGTCCGGTATCAAGGATAGCATCATCAGATTCACGTTCGGCATTGAGGGAGTGTGGAATGAATGATTTATAACAATACCATTTCTGATATCAGAAGCAATATCTTGGAACCGTGGAGAATGTGCGGTGAATACGAAGACGGGTTCGATGTCACAGTTGGCGGAGGCAGTGAAGAAGACTGTATGAATCTCCTGGCCGACCTTGAATCAAAACATGGAAAGCTGACCTGGTATTCCGGTTACAGTGATGAAGACTATGAGGCTGGAGAGTACATCGGAAGAGAAAACTTCATATATGATTGACCGGTTCTGAAAAGACGCTGAAAAATCTCAGCGTCTTTTTTATTTTAAGGTTAAGATTTTTAGTAGATGAGCGGTAGATATAATGAAGGGAGGCATTCAAATGATTATCAATCACGATCACTCTTATGTCAATGCACTGGACAATGAATTTGTTGCCCGTGGTTATGCGGAGGATGACCTCTTCTCCATCCGCCTGACTTATGAATATACCCAGGAGCAGAAAGAGGAAAATAGGCGCATTGCAGAGTCCTCTTCCAGAGAGAAGTGGAATGAGCTTTGTAAAGCAGCCGCAGCCATGCGTTCTAACTACATGAGGCCGGTAATTGAAAAGCTTGCCGATGCGTTTGTCCTATACCAGTTTTCTGATTGCGGTGTCCCATATGACAGCGACAAGTGGGACTTGTTTTTCTGGTGCAATGACTTCAATACCACATGCCGCACTTCTGACCTGACTGGAAGAGACTATTCCTACATGACGCTGAACTTCAATAAGAAGTGTTCTGCGGCGCAGCATGTGGAACTATGCAACAAGGTTCTTGAACTTCTCAAAGAGAATTTCTCCGGCCTGGAAAACCTGTGCGTTTCCATTCAGTATGATACCAGGTGTTTCACCGATAAAATCCATGAAGATGCCCAAAAAGTTGCGGATGGCATGGTAGGCCGCAAATATAATCGGAATGGATACGATGGCCGCTTGGTGAAGTACAATGGGCAAATCTACTGGATGAAGAAGTACGCAAAGAATCGCGGATATCTTATGTCGGATGCCGAGATCCTTAGGATGAGCTGGGAAAACCAATGATATAAGCAGGTGATAGATATGCCTTACGTCATATTCAATAAACAGACCAACAAATATATCAAGCACCCATCCACATGGGTTGGCCGTCTCAGCAAAGCGACAAAATTCAAGACGGAAGAGAATGCTTCAAATTTTCTGAGCTGCCCTCCCCGCGCACTGGCGCTCCCTCCTATTGAAGCGATTGCCATTTTGTCAACGGACAACCTGACGGATATTTACAACACGAGCTATTCATTCACGGAAGAGACGGCTCAGCAGGAGTTTGAAGAGATGTTCTTCACAAGATTGAATTCTGCAATGTCAGTGCGTCGGATGGCTATAAGCTCTACAAACAGCTCCAGGAAATCCGTATCCGCCGCAGGAACGCAAAAGACCACCTCGAAATTGCAAGTCTGGTGTTATCGACCGGGCTGCTGGCAAGCATGAAAACCCTGGACAGCGAGATCAAGGCGGTGGAAACCAATATGGCGGATAGAAAGTATAAGCCGCGTGTTCTGGTTGGGCTTTTCGATGACTCTGGCATAACAGAAATCGAAGAAGAAAGCGAAGAAGACGTCACGACAGAAACAGAAAGAGAGGAAACAGCATGAGATACTATAGCACCCAGCGCCCCATTACTCCCGGCGCTTACCCGAAAGAGAATGTAATCAGCATCAAAAATTTTCATGACAAAAAATATGTCTCCGAAATCGGCGGAGATGCCTGGGGATATGTGGAGTATGACTGCGAGCTTCCAGAAGAGAAAGTGCGGGCATATGAATTCACTCCGGTCAATCCCATGCACTGTACTGCCAAGCAGTTGGCCGCAATGAAGAGAACCCTGTCCCGTGGACAGAAAGCGATGAATGCCGCGCATGTTTCTGGATCGAGCTTCCTGGTCAGTGGTCAGCAATTCTGCGAACATGGATATGCAATCACTGACGGCGGCGTAACAGCGTTTCTCCCCGCCTATGCGCCTGGAATCCCATATGCTACGAAATACGAAGCAGATGCCGTATATCGTGTGTTTCTGGATGAGGTTGGTAACGGAGATTATTTCTCCGTTGATCTGGACGATGTTCGGTATGATACACCAGACCTTTCCTACATCAAAGAACAGATTGCCAAGCACAAGGAAGAGGGAAAGAACAGCCGGACACTGGCCTACAATCCGAGATGCGAGGTCATGTTCAAGGCGGTTCGTCTGGATGGTTCGGAAATCGTCGGTGTGTTCGATGCCCAGTTGGTTCGTGATGCGCTGGAGTGTGTGGGCAAGCACCCTGTCTGCTATCTTGGATTCAACCGGAATAAGAGCAGGCCATTCCCTTTCCTGATGGTTGGAAGCGACGATACCCTTTGGGACTTTTCCTCTGGGGTTCATGCGCTGGTGATGCCGCTTGCAAAACATAGAATTTAATGGAGGTGTCGATATGCTTATAATTATGATTATCCTGATGCTTTTGAAGCTTCTGTACGATGGAATCGGCGCATTCTATTCGCAGGCTATTGTGTCTGCAAAGAATCCATATGCCGCATATCGTGAGGCGCTGGCCGCTGCTGCGCACAACAAGGAAGAGAATGGGAATAACAATGATGGAGGTGATACGGATGAATTTGCTCGATAAGTTTTCAGCCGTGGAAGTAAAAGCGGAATCCAGAATTTCAAAAAGCGATAAGCACTATTGCGAGGTGCAGCAGGCCGCTTATGACCATGGACGTAAGGCGCTCAAGGACATGATTAAGGTGGCCGAGCGCTTCATCAAAGAACAGAATGACATTCTGGAATCGGTAGACAGAGAGGTATATACCAATTATGTCTACGACGGACGGGGCGGCGTAAGCCTGACCAGTCTCCACGATTTACTGCGGAAGAGCCACGCCACATTCATTGCCAAAATCGTCTCCTACTTCTGCAAGACTTACCGTGTGGATTTGGACAATGGAGTTGTCATCGAACACCTTATCCCGAAAGAACCGCGCTACTCCAGCAAGGACGATGCGAAAGAGTATACGGAGCAGATTGAGAGCCTTGAAATCTCCTATAAGCAGGTGCTTGACGAGATTTTTGTCCAGCTTGGAGGTTTCTCATTCCAGGAAAAAGCGCTCAATGAACTGAAAGAAAAGTGCCATAAAGAGGCGTGGAACTCCTACACTGGAAAGAGAGACTTTGAACAGAAGAAAGCAGTCTTGTCTTTCACTCGCTATGCCTGTTCTTTTGATAGCTGGCATGAACAGTGGCACAAGGGCGAGTATGAAATCAAGCTGGCGGATGGCATGAAAGATGTGCTCCGCGCCATTGCCTACTTTGAGTATGGGCAGATCGACTATATCCCAGCCGCTTTCCACGACCTTCTTGGATGGTCTTGGACTACCACGGAGACGGAGCGCAAGTGCTTCATGGAAAAGGTGAAGAGTATCAAGTGCTTCAAGAATGGCCGCGTGGATGTGCGTTTCACCAGCGAAGAGTATGCCCGCCAGTTTGCGGATGAGTTTCTTGGGACGGAGGTATAACTGGATGACGAAGCGGGAGAAGTGTGTCGTATCCGCATATACCGGCGTTCTTATGTGCGACTTTGCCGATCTGCACCAGTACATCGAACAGCTTTTGGGCAGGCCGGTATGGACGCATGAGCTTGCGTTTTCGGATGTGTGGAAAGAAATCAAGGAAAAAACAAAGCCGGAATTTTTAGAGCTTTGTAGGAATTAGTTAAGCAATCCGGTTTATTTCTTTCCTATTTCTCTGGTAGATATAACAGAGACGGTTCTTGGAGGTCTCCGTAAAAGCCTCCATCCATATAACAAAATCCAGGAGTTGAGCATATGAAGTACCAGATTATGAACCAGTCGATTCCTCAAGCAAGCCGGCAGGAATTAAACGACAAGATTTTATATCTGATCGACAATGATCTTGCGGAATCCTCTGGAATTACACGCGAGGATATCTACAATGCCTATACCGGCAACGGTGGACTGCATGGCCTGAAGTATTCTGACTTTGACAGCTACTATGAATACTCCAGCGCAAAGAAAGAGATTGAGAACGGCCAATTTTTCACCCCCGCCAAGGTGTGCAAGTTCATCATGGACTGCCTCAACCCCGGCGACACGGATATCATTGCGGATCTCACCTGTGGAATGGGCAGCTTTTTCAATTTTGCTCCGATGGAAAGCAACCTGTATGGGTGCGAGCTGGATATCAAGGCGTATAAGGTGGCGAGATATCTCTATCCCAAGGCAAACCTGACCTATGGGGATATCAGAAGCTATTCGCCCAATATCAAGTTTGATTATGTGGTTGGCAACCCGCCGTTCAACCTCTATTGGTGGGTGGATGAGAACCAGATTTTATCTCAGCTCTATTACTGTCAAAAGGCTGCGGAGCTGATGAAGCCTATGGGTATCATGGCGCTTGTTGTCCCATCCTCTTTCCTGGCGGATGACTTTTCTGACGGCAATATGATTAAGGAGCTGGAACGGAACTTCAGTTTCCTTGGTCAGTTCAAGTTGGACAAGGACACCTTCTCTTCCATTGGAGTCAATGGATATGAAACAAAGGTGCAGTTCTGGCAGCGCAACAGCGACCAGGACGGATGGACTGCATCTCCATACTCCACTCAAATGTTTGCAGATGGCGTGTCCTTGAACAGCGCAGGCGTGGAGCAGGTTCGCGGCTCATTTTTGGATGGCGCACAAACTTTGTTTCGTAAAAATCGTTCTCATATTTTACTGGAGTTATCTCAGCAAAACAGCGCTTCAAGCGACTTCATGTACCAGGTAAAGAAATACCTGTATGCAATCAAATCCCATCCAGCTTTGCAGGAAAAGTATGTGAAATGTTGTGAGTATATCAACAAGTATTACACGCAGAAGCAGCCCGCAGATATGTCCTACAAAGAGTGGTGCCGCGTCAGAATCACTGAGGCAAAAGTGCTTGCCTATCTTCGGAATACGGTGCGTAAACAGAACGCAAAGAAACCTCAAGATGTGATCCGCATGGTGAACTATGGATATTCTATCGGCTACAAGGCGTACAGCCAGAAGATGTCCCGCAGTATGTCGGAGCAGATGAAACAGCCGATCCCCATTTATCAGATCGTATATGACCAAATGGATGCGGCAGAGTTTGGACACTTTGCAAAGTTGATCCGCCGCCGTCAGAAGGAATACCAGATTGAACAGCAGCCCTTGTCCTCCATGGTGATGGATGAGAATATTGGGCGATTTCTGGCTGAGTTCACTGTATACGACAGCGAGAACGACGAACAGATTTATCTCAACGATATCCAAAAGCATGACCTAAATCTTGTCCTGCAAAAAAGAAATATGCTTCTTCAGTGGGAGCAAGGCTCCGGCAAAACCCTCGCTGGGATTGCGTCTGGATTGTATCGGATGGAGCGGCAGAACGCATTTTGTACTTGGGTAGTTTCTTCTGCGATCTCCATTAAGAACAACTGGGATGTGGTGCTGCAAAGCTACCATCTCCCCTATGTGATGGTCAATCGTATCAAAGATTTGGAACGCATTCAACGCGGAGATTTTGTCATTATCACCTTAAACATGCTGTCCAAGTATCAACGGCAAATCAAATCCTGGGTAAAAGCCCATGGTGGAAAAATCGCCCTCTGTTTTGATGAGAGCGACGAAATGACAAACCCATCCAGCAAACGGGCAAAGGCGGTGCTTAATGTGTTTCGTCGTTGTAGGTTCAAACTTCTGATGACCGGAACCAGCACCAGAAATAATATCGCTGAATTTTTCCCTCAGCTTGAATTGGCCTATAACAATTCGGTGAATATGATCTCCTGGTGCCAGTCGGTGTATCGATATGACCGATATAGCAAGAAGGACGGGATTGAGGAAGGGCTTCACGAATATCCAAACGAGAATTATGGAATGCCCATCCCTCCGTACAGCAAAGGATTCAAGTTATTCTCTGAAAGCCATCTTCCTGAGAAGATCACGGTGTTTGGTGTCGCCCAGCGCAATCAGGATATCTTCAATGCGGATGAACTGAAAAAGATTCTGGATCGTTTTGTTATCACCAGGACTTTTAAGGAGGTGTCTGGAAAAGACATCAAGAAGATACACCAGGTTGCAGTGCGGTTCTCCGATGCGGAGCGCGAGGTATACAGAACTGCGATTGAATCCTTCGAGCGGATGCGCAGCAGATATTTTGCGTCCACTGGGAACCTCCGCAAAGACGCTATGATGCGCCTGATCCAGCAAATCACTTTGCTTCTCAGAATCAGCGCCGCCCCAAACACGGTGGAGGAATACCATGGCGGATTGCCCACGAAAATTGCCAAGGTAATGGACATGCTGGATGACGCAAAGGACGAGATCGTGGCTATCGGTGTGCGTCATAAGAACGTGGTCAACGCATATGCGGATGCCATTCGTGACCGCTTCCCCGACAGGCCACTGTTCGTGGTCACAGGATCGACCACGACTCTTGCGGCCAGGCGGAAGCTTCGGAAGACGCTGAAAGAAAGTGGAAACGGAATCCTGCTCTGCACCCAGCAAAGTCTCCCCTCTTCCGTCAACTTTGAGTTTGTGGATACTGTAATCATTCCTGAGCTGCATTACAACAACTCTCGGATGAGCCAGTTCTATATGCGGTTTATTCGGTACAACTCCACCCGGATGAAGAACATTTATTTTGTCACCTATCTTGGAAGCATTGAGTCAAACCAGATGCAGATGGTGTTAGCAAAGGAAAAGCTCAACCTCTTCATGCGTGGGCAGGACACAGATTTGGATGAAATCTATGAGCGGTTCGGCGTGGACTACGATCTCCTGTCTGTACTTATGTTCCGCGAAATGGATGAGAATGGAAAAATGTATCTCAAATGGGGCGAACAAAATATAGCGTGATGGTTAATTTACACCGTTGATAAACGGTAGATGTAATAGGAGGTGTTTGAAATGCTTTACAACCTTGTGAATCGCGGCGGACACATTGAAGTGCTGGATGATTGCGGGCGGTTCGTTTTCTCTGCTGACACTATTGGTGAGGCTAACCAGGAGTTAAACGAGCTGGAGAAAAGAACAAGCTCCCCTTAATTGGGGAGCTGTCAGGGACATGATAAAACATATGGATGTGCAGGAGAAATTAGTGTGGATGAGTTCGTGATGATGAAGAAGATGAACGGCACAGAAACCAGGACAAAGGATTTGTGGGGCGTTCAAATTCTGGACGGCAAGTATTACATATACTGCAACCGAAAGCCGATCTGTTATGGAACCATGCAGAACGGCCTAACGCCGGCTGAGATATTGAAGCGGTATTGCGGAGCGAGATTCGTTAAGGCAATATGATGCCTTTTTGCATAGCGACCCGTTTCATGTCATTCTCCCATGCGGTTTTTCTCCGATACCGCAACCACTTGATGTATTCATCCCATCTGTGGTTGGATGCCTCGTTGGAAACGCCAAACACTCTTTGGATATCCAGTGGGGATTTGATTTCAAGCATAGCAAACAGCGGCATTGGGCAAAGCAGGGTGGCCGCAAACTGATCGGCTTCAATCTCAAAATCGGATGTCGCCATCGGGCAAAATCCGTGCTCAGCAAGCATAGGTTCTGCGACCAATGGAAGATGTTTCAGAACCACATGCCCAAGCTCGTGGGCTTTCGTCCATCTCTTTCTTCCAGAAACATTGTTGTCGGCGTTGTCTGAGTTCCATAAAATCAGATATCGATTGTTCGCCACATCATAGTGGGTACATCCCGATTTGCTTTCACATAGCAAGATAACGTCCCGAATAGAACAGCCGTTTGTTTGAGCAAATTGCTGATAGGTTCTAATACGGCAGTTTGAAAATCTTGAAATGATGTTGTCTGGCTCAATCGGGAATCTAATCTGTTCCATGTCTCTGTATATCTGCAACACCTGATTATAGATAAACGGATATCGGATCATTGATACACCTCCATCCAGGTACTCATTGCAACTATATCAAATCATGTGTCCGATAAACAGGACTTATTGCTCTTCGTCCTTGAAAGCCTCGTGGAATCCAAGGCGCAGCATACCCATCATACGTTCCTTGTCCTGCGGAGACATCCTGGACTTGGCTCTTTGCAGAGATACAAAGTCTTCGTCTCCGACCAGCTTTTCTGCGGAGTCTTGGATGTCGGACAGGCCGATCAGGTAGTCAGCAGATACACCAAAATATTCAGCAATCATTTTGACTTTATCGACGGAAGGTGATGTTGTTGTTTTCCATTTACGGATCAGAGAGGCGGCGATGCCAAGATCCTCTGAGAGTTTTGTCATCGAAATGCCTCTGTTTTCACAAAGCTCTTTTATCCTGGTATAAAGCACGGACTCCATTCTGCGTCCCTCCAAAAGATAATATTTTATCGTTTCGCTGTTGACATGGCTAATATTTTCTGATATAGTGAAAGGCACAGCGACACTTTATTATCGCTTGTTGAATTATTATAGCTCATATTTTCCCGTAAGTCAATCAAAAAGTTTTGGAGGAAAAGTAGTAATGGTAGTACGAAACGGCGTAGAATCCAAGCGGATGACCAGTGGTGATTTCGATTTAACAAGTGTATCCTCCAGCCGTGTGCTGCTTCCCTGCCGCCCATGGGGAGAAATGAGGCTGGAGATGATGAACGCAGCGTATGGCATGATGACACAGCAGGAGTTACATAAAGTCAAGGATTTCCCATATGAAGAAGTGATCCAAAATGAGCAATTGAACATAATGTTCAATATCCAGCGCAGCCAGGTTCGTTTGACAGCACACGCATCTGGCGATGTAGTGTGCGGGAAGAAATTGAATGCTCGTATTCCGGTTTTGGCAGATCGGGACGAGGTGGAAGAGGTGCTAAGCGCGTTCTTTGCCAACGGGTGCTCTGGCCTAAGTCAAGAGTACGCACAATATTATAGCAGTGTTTTCGCTTCCTGGAAAAAGAAAAAATAATTTTGCTATTTCCTATTGACAAACGGCGGATCATCTGCTATATTAACATTCGTAAGGAGTAAACTAATCTACTCCATAGTGGCAATCAGAAATAGGAGGATGGCACGTGGATAACAGTAGTTACCGTAGCCAGTACATCCAGTCTGGTAATGAGAATTTCTCGGAGCAGTCTGTATCGGTGTACGATGCTTTCTGGAAGAGACTTGAAAAAGCAGAGAGATCTATCGGAAAGTCATTGGAGGATGGCTACACAACAGAAGAGTACGCAATACTGATCGGCAAGATGAACGTCTCAAACCTAAATGCTTTTGCCACATACAAAAGCAGAGTCAACCGGTATATCAAGTGGTTGAACGAAAGGGGTTTGATTGACCAGCCGTATTTGGATAACCTAAAAAATGTGACCTATGATATGATTCCATCGAACCATGTCTACGACACAAGGTACTTCAAGGACTTCTCTTCCCTCCAGCAATCAATCAGCGACACCCTATGGGTTGCTGAGCGGATTGACGACAGAATATTCAGCACACAAATCACGGCAATCTATTTGGCCTGGTGTGGCTTTTCCGCTGAGGAAGCTGTTGCGATGAAAAAGGCAGAAGTCCTGGACGACTGTATTGAGTTTCAAGGCCGCAGATATTTCCCGAACAAAACCATCATGGACTATATCAAGGAGTATCGAGACTCCACCAGTTATGAATCCCAGGGCAGAGGCGTAATCACACTCAAGTATGTGTATTCCGATTTTCTTTTGCGCACATGCCGTGCGGATCGAGTTGATACAAAAACGCTGCGTATTTTGATTCGCAACTTTGGAAAGAGCGGCGGAGAAGAAATCAACCTCTTTGCCTATGACAAGGTTTACTGGTCTGGAATCTTTAACCGGGCATACACATACGAGCTGGAAAACGGAGAGATTCAGAGCGGTGATATTGATACGATTGAAAGGGTCTTCCATCAAACATATCCGTCCGTATCCGTTGCAAATAAGAAGCTTCGTGATTATCATAAGTTCAGAGAATACTTCTTCCCAGATACAAAAGGATGATTTCACATTGACTTGGAGGGGCGACCCTTTAAGTCATATATAAGGAATTAGTTAATCAATTTTATATCCGAACAGTTCCAGGTGGAATACCTTTTATGGGAGGGCAGGATCGATACCTGAACGGATAATTAGAGCTGGTTCCAAAATAGATGATTGGAGTGGTGTAATTTGATTGTATGTACCTACTGTCGTAAGGAGAGGCCGTTTTGGGCTGTGGATAAAACAGACGGCACCGGCGACTACTCCGCACACATTATCTCAGGTACAAACACTTTTGTGGACACATCTGGGAAAGAAATTCACTTTCGGTTTTGTCCAATGTGCGGAAGACCTCTGGACGATCCTCCTGACGATAGTGGCGGACGGGTGATCGGCCTGATTCCAAGGCTGATAAATCGCAGTTTAACAATAAGGAGTGTATGACATATGGGCAAGGCCAGAAGTGACAGCGGCTATTATTGGGTAGACCGAAAACTCACCTGTAATGGTTGCAAATATCTGAACTTTTATAAGTGCGGATGTCGGAGAAATCAACCGAATGGGCAGGTTCGTCCTCTGTCTTCTTACACAAATGGAGACGACTACATCGCCATTCTGAAGCCGCCCGACTGCGATTATGAAAAAGAGAAGAAGTCTGCCGAAAAGGTAGACACGGAGGAATAACATGTCAGTTTTTATATTGCTCCTGTTTCTCGGCGTTGCAGTGTTATGGCTTTTACTTTCCTTTTGCTTTATCCCTATCGGGAAGTTCGTTTACCGATTGATAAAGGACGCAAAAACTTCCATGTCAAAAGATGACTACAAAGAAAAAACTGAAGAAGAAAAGGATGGTACGGAACAGAATGGTTAAAAAGGGTTTTATCGGCGCAATTGTGCTTGCCGTGATTCTTTTCGGCGGTGTAATCCTGGGTCTTATGTGTACCGAGCGAATCCCAGCCGGCTATGTCGGTGTCGTGTATAACATGAACGGCGGCGTGGACGGCGAGGTTCTCCAACAGGGATGGCACCTTGTCTCCCCTACTAAGAAGGTAACGACATACTCAATCGGTATTGAGCAGTCCTATCTTACTGCTGAGAGCAAGGGAGATTCCCCTGATGATGAGAGCTTCAACATCCCGACCTCTGACGGGAAGACGGTTCGTGTTAATCTGGAGTTCTCCTATCGCTTTGACGAAGACCGTGTAGCGGAAACCTTTACCCTGTTTAAGGGTAAGTCCGGCGAGGAAATCAAGAATACATTTATCAAACCCAAGATTATTGCCTGGACGCAAGAGGTATCTGCAAATTATCCTGTAACGGATATTTTTGGCGACAAACGAACCGAAATCAATGCGGAGCTTGATGTATACCTGCGTGATAAGTTTGATAAATACGGCATCATCATTGACACCGTAAACTTCACGGATATTTCTGTGGATGCAGAGACCGCAGCGGCGATCCAGAAGAAGGTAAATGCTCAGCAGGAACTTGAGCTTGCAAATATTGAAGCGCAGACTGCCAAGGTGCAGGCCGAGAAAGATAAAGAGGTTGCCCAGATTGCGGCGGAAAAGGCAATCATCGAGGCGGAGGCAAAGGCTGAAGCAACCAGAATTGCTGCTGAGGCCGAGGCTGATGCAAATGCTCAGATTGCAGCTTCTCTTACACCTGAGCTGATTGATAAGATTATGTATGAGAAGTGGAACGGCGAGCTTCCCACTGTTTCCGGTTCCAATGCAATCGTGAGTATGGAAGGGTTGAAGTGATGCTGATGAAGAAAATCTATGTTGATATCATCTCTGAGAAAGAGAGAAAGCTTCATCAGCTCCAGGCGGATGCGGAGAGTGCCGTTGACATCGTAACACGGGCAATCTCTGGCCTGGAATTGGTAAACCAGGAGATTGAAGATACTAAGTCCGAGATTGACGAGTATATCTCCCGGCTTACAGAGCAGCGTGACACGCTGGTTCATAACCAGAAGCGCAACTGCGTTGTGATCAAGAATTTCTCCAAGCTCCTGGCCGTTGATGAAGCGGAGGAAGAGAGCGAAACAGCATCCTAATCGGATGCTGGTAGTTACGACACTAACAGCAATTTTATATGTATGAAGATTTGAAAACATATCATGTGTCGTGTTGTGGGTGAAGATAATTTAAGGCGCATACAGCAATCTAACACAAAATTGAACTTGAAATTCAACATAAAAAGCGCCTTGTTTGTTTTGGGGCAGTAATCCTAACTGGTAAGGAAGTGGTTTGCTAAACCACCAGTAATCCGAAAGGATGTGCAGGTTCGAGTCCTGTCTGCCCCGCCAATCTGCTGGTGTGATGGAACAGGCAGACAAACGGGACTTAAAATCCCGTGGGGATACCCCGTGCGGGTTCGATCCCCGCCACCAGCACCAAATGGGAGCGTCCGGTGACAGCATCAATGTGTATAGGGCGGCGAGCACTTACAGCAATTTTCTTTGAAGTTCTGCAAAAACTTTGCGTTCGGTTCGACTCCGAAGCTCCCAAAGCCGTCACAAAAAAATAATGTCCAGTGCGGTTAATTTTATCGGGTCTGGATTGTTAGATATAATAGAACATGCGGGAGTAGCTCAGATGGTAGAGCAACGGACAAAATAGTTTGTGCTTTGCAAAAGCGCGTACAGCAACATCAAAATAGGAATCTGTTTGTCGGAGGTTCAAGTCCTCCCTCCCGCACCGCCTCCTTTCTTTACTTGGTTGGTTGTAGGAACATCTAAAATATGATCACAGTTAGGTAAGGGTCACGCTTCAATGGTTGTACCAGAACCGGAGAAGTGCTCCAGTGCAATTCTGGTGAGCCTAACACCAATATCTATGCGTAACGCCGGCAGAAGTACAATGCGGGTGCGATTGGTAGATTGTCAGTTCGATTCTGACCGCATAGGCCATATGCCAGGATAGCTCAGCGGTAGAGCACGTAATATCACCCCATGCGAATTGTATGATCCGCACACAGCAACTTTCTGATTTGCCTGTTAAGCACGTGGTCGCGGGTTCAAGTCCCGCTCCTGGCACCGGAGGAAGAGCTGCTTAAACCATTCTAAACCAACCTCATAAATGGGCAGAAATGGTGACAGTCTGGAAAGACAGACATTTACGCAGTAGTGGTCAAGTGGTAAGACAGCGGCTATAAAAAGTGTGTGCTTTTGGTACACGAACAGCAATATTCAAAAAGGCCAGCCGCCATCGCAGGTTCGATTCCTGCCTGCTGCACCAGGGGTAAGAGTTGACTTCACCATTCAAACAGTCCCTAAAAAGTTGGCAGCAATGGTTCGGTTCTGGGAAGTTTCCGAAAAAAGCTCCCATGATTAGAGGCGCACAGCAAAACACTGGTTAAAGTTTTTAGACTCATAATCTGAAACGATAAGGTTCAAATCCTTTCCGCCTCTTGCCTCCTTTAAGGCACAAGCAGCAACACAATGGACATAAGTGCCTTGAAGTTTTCTGTTAGGATTTAGTTAATCAATCTAAGGAGGAATCTAAAATGAGCAACAATTTCATGTCCGCAATGAAGAACACGCTGAACGACGAGTACAATGTCTCTGTTACGGAAAACGGCGCTGTTGGCTACCGTACCTCCGGTAAGGAGCTGCTCGATCTGAACTTTGCCGTGTCTTCTCTCCGCAGAGCAACCCCGGCAGACATCGCAGCCAGGTTCACAAGGGCTTTCTTCGAGGATCAGGTCACGGCGATGAAGTGGCTGTTCTTCGCCCGCGATATTCGCGGTGGCCTGGGAGAGCGCCGTCTGTTCCGCGTTGTGCTGGAGTATATGGCAAAGAACTCTCCTGAGTATGTCAAGCCGGTGATTCGCCTGGTGCCTGAGTATGGCCGCTGGGACGATCTTTGGTGCCTGTTTGATACCGATTTGCAGGGCGATGTACTGGATGTGGTGTGCGCCCAGCTCAAGGAGGACATTGCCAACATGAACAGCGGCAACAGCGTTTCCCTGCTGGCAAAGTGGCTCCCCTCTCTGCACTCTTCCTCTGCTGATAAGCGCCGCTATGCAAAGCTGATTTGCGGTTACATCGGCATTCAGGAGTGGGACTACCGCCGTGCGCTTTCCGCTCTGCGCACGAAGCTGGATATCGTGGAGAAGAAGATGTCCGCAAAGGAGTGGGACGAGATCAAGTATGAGGCCGTACCGTCCCGCGCCAATCTGATTTACAACAGCGCGTTCCTGCGTCATGACGAAGAGCGCCGCCGCGACTTCCTTTCCAAGCTGGAAAAGGGCGAGACTAAGATCAACGCCTCCACCCTCTTCCCCCACGACATCGTACATCGGTACACCAATGGTGGATGGGGTACGACCGTTAAGGCTCTGGATCAGACGCTGGAGGCTCTTTGGAAGTCCCTTCCCGATACCGTGAACGGATGCGGTAATACCATCGTTGTCGCAGACGGAAGCGGCAGTATGACCAGCAGAGTCGGAGGCGGTAATGTGACCGCTCTGGATGTGGCAAACGCACTGGCGATCTATTTCGCTGAGCGCTCTTCCGGCCAGTTCAAGGACAACTATATCACCTTCTCCGAGAATCCTCGGCTGGTTGATTTCAGCCACGGCAAGACTCTGCGGGATAAGATCAGGATTGCGCTGAGCCATAACGAGATGGCGAACACCAATATCGAGGCCGTGTTTGATCTGATTTTGGACACCGCTATCAAGAACAACATGTCTCAGAGCGACATCCCTCACAACATCCTCATCATTTCCGATATGGAGTTTGACGGATGTGCCGTGACCAACACCCGTCGGAGAGGGTACAGATGTGTTGATGACCGGCTGTTCACGGTTCTTGCCCAGCGTTATGCGGATGCCGGATATCAGCTCCCTCGCCTTGTATTCTGGAATGTGAACAGCAGAACCGGCACAATTCCTGTCAAGGAAAACGACCTTGGCGTTGCCCTGGTCAGCGGGTTCAGCACGAACATCGTGAAGATGGTTATGAGCGGACAGACCGATCCTTACGAGTGCTTGCTTGAGACCTTGAACACCGAGCGCTATACGCCCGTTGAAGAGGCTCTGAGAGGACTGTGATCGTTTTAGGAGAGGTGGAACCCCCACCTCTCCTTTGATTTTACCAGGAGGAATGTGCTATGGAAGCAGTTACCGAATACATCAAAAGAAATTCCAACGGCAGAAAGCAGCCTGTTCGCGGTTCCACAATTGCGTCTGCGTTCGGTGTGTCTGGCGTAAGGGTGAGAAATATGGTGAACTCCGCACGGTGCAAGGGCGATCCGATCTGTTCCAATGGGAACGGCTACTACATTGCGAGAGACAAGTCCGAGATTGAGAATACGATTGCGCCCATGAAAGGGCGAATTAGCGTGATGAACAACGCTGTGGACGGCCTGGAAAAATACTTACATCAAATGGGGTGATTGGTTCAGATGGTGACTTCGCAGCAAATTTTATCGGCTAAAAAATGCGGAGACATTTTTTCTTCTGACTGCAAACAAGATGTGATTGCGGAATATCGGGAAATCGCAAGGGTGTATCACCCCGATATTAGTACAGATCCAAAAGCAAACGAGGTCATGGCAAAGGTAAACCAGCTTTATGAGGAAGCTCTCAGGTTGATTGATGCCGGCACCTGGGAGGTCAGTAACCAGATCATTCTAAAAGATAAGTCTGGAAAGAAGTATGTAGGGAGATATCTGAAGCAAGTCCCATTTGAGCTTGGCGAAGCATATATCGCAAATTCGTCCGTTACATATCTGTTTGCGCAGAAAAATAAAAAGTTTTTTGATAACGCAGTGGAGCAAATCAAAGGACTAAGGTATGCAAATAGAAAAATGGAAGATGAGATCTCCCGATTTATGCCGCAGATATTGTATGCGCTTTCTCTGGAAGATGGACGGTACTGCATTGTGCTGAAAAAGCCAGAAGATGTTTTTCTGCTCTCCGATGTAGCAGATTTCTTTGGCGGTTCCATTCCTGATCGCCATGTGGCCTGGATTGTGAGCCGGCTTTCCAATCTATGCTGTTACTTCAGTTACGCTGGAATTGCTCATAACGGGCTTACCATACAGAACTGTTTTATCACTCCGTCCAAACACGCCGTTCTTCCGCTCGGAGGCTGGTGGTATACACAAAAGCTTGGAGCAAAGATGATTGGAGTCCCGCGTGTTATTTACGATGTGATGCCGCTCAAGGCAAAGAGTGAAAAGAAATCCGATGCCATGACGGACTTGGAATCCGCAAAGCTGATTGGCCGGCAGATATCGGATTTGTCCTCTCTCCCAGAAGCATTTCGCCAGTTTCTGAATACAGGGTCGGCGCATGATGCGGTGGAGGAATTTAGTCGATGGAACAAAACACTGGATAAATCTTACGTAGAACGTAAGTTTGTCAATATGCAAGTAACAAAATCAGACATTTACAAGTAGGAGGAATGAAGTATGGGTTGTGGAAGTTGGACTCCCCACGATTGGGACAGTTATTCCAAGAGCTCTATCGCTGGAAAGAGCGCCGCTGGTATTTACACCAGCAAAATGATGAAAGCAGAATTTGATCCGAAAGATATCCCGGTCAGAGAAAGCCGGGACAGCGCAGACCATCCGAGCAGCAATGCGATTATTATTGGCCTGGATGTAACAGGTTCCATGAGCGACATTCTGGAGGGTGTAGCAAAGAAACTGAATGTGCTGGTATCTGAGATTCTGGATCGCAAGCCGGTCACTGATCCCCAGATTATGTTCAACGCCATTGGGGATGCCATGTGCGACACCACTCCGTTTCAGGCTACGCAGTTCGAGTCCGATATCCGCATTGCGGAGCAGTTGACGCAGCTCTACTTTGAGCGCGGCGGTGGTGGAAACGGGTTTGAGAGCTATCCTCTCGCCTGGTACTTTGCCGCCATGCACACGGACATTGATTGTCTGAACAAGAGAAATCAAAAGGGTTTCCTTTTCACCATGGGTGACGACTGTTATCCCACTAAGCTGACTGCGCGGGAAATCAAGCAAATCTTTGGCGACACCGTTGAGCGTGATATCCCTGTAGATGAACTTCTCAACCTGGTCAATCGCAAGTACGAGGTGTTCCATCTGGTTCTGGATCGCCGCAGCGACACAAGCAATATTGCAAAGTGGCGTTCTTTGATGGGTGAGCGAGTAATTAAGGTAAGCGACTACACGAAGGTTCCTGAGATTATTGTTTCTATTTTGGAGACAATGGGCGGCAAGGATGTGGACGAGGTAGCCGCCAGCTGGGACGGCTCCACCTCTATCGTAGTTAAGAGCGCTCTTGACGGTCTGAAAAGTGTAACCGCGAAGAGTGATCTCGTAGAGTTCTGACAATAAAAGATAAGCCAGAAAGGGGTATTGGTATGGCAAAGCAGATCAAAGTCGTAATCGGTGCAAACTTTGGCGATGAGGGAAAGGGTTTAATGACCGATTACTTCTGCAAAAGGCTTTCCGAGAATGGGAGCGTACTCAATATTCGGTTTAATGGCGGAGCGCAAGCCGGCCATACCGTAGTAGTGCCAACGCTCGGCCAGCAAAAGCGCCATGTGTTCAGCCATTTTGGTGCTGGGAGCTTTGTCAATGGTACTGATACTTACCTTTCTGGCAATTTTATTTTGAATCCCATTCTCTTTTGTAGAGAGCGCGATGAGATGTATAGAAACTTTTGGTTCTACCCAAAGGTATACATCCATGAGAGCTGTAAAATCACCACGCCATTTGATATGCTGGTCAATCAGATTGTGGAGCGATCAAGGGGTGATCAGAGACACGGAAGCTGTGGTGTCGGGATCAACGAAACAGCTGTTCGATATAGGAACTACGGTATAGGCCACACCATTACTCCTAAAACTATCCGTTCTCTTGACTTAAAGTATCTGCTTACATATCAGCGGGATATCTACCTTCCTAAGCGCTTGAAAGAGCTTGGTGTGTCCAACATCTCTTTGGATGACCTTGGCGTAATTCTAAGCGAAAATATCATTGACAATTGGATCGCTCAGGCCAACGAAATGATGGATTACTGTCATGTTGTGAATGACGATATAGTGCATGTTTATGACGGACTTGTTTTTGAAGGTGCTCAAGGTCTTTTGCTGGATGAGATGTATGAAGAGTTTGCGCCGCATCTCACAACCTCTCGTACCGGAATCCCTGGTGTGAACAGAGTTCTCTATTCTGCCGGGTTGCACGATTGCCGCGATATCGAAATGTGTTTTGTATCAAGAACCTACTTTACCAGGCACGGAGCCGGCTTCTTCCCTACAGAATGCAGCGCAAAAGATTTGTTTGGTGAGGATAAACAGGACGCAACAAATGTATGGAATGAGTTCCAGGGAAGTTTTAGATACGGATATTTTGAAGAAGACAGATTCCGTAATGTATGTGGTCAAGAGGTCAAAAGGGCAAAGAGAATGTATCCATACACAAAGTTGTCCTTTGCATTTACCCACGCGGATGAAACGGACGGTATGGTTCTGGAGTCTTCCGGTCACAAGGAGATTAAAGATGTTGTCTCTCCCCTATCTCCAGACTGCTTCTATACATCAATCGGAAATACACGACAGCATGTTATTGAGACTCCATTAAAAACACACAGAAAATCTCAATAAAAACGACGCAAAATGGCTTTGAATAAGAAAGGGAGTATCAGTTATATGTTAAAGAAGGTAGACCGCAAAAACCGATTTGTGTCTATGTTTGACCCTAAGACTGGTTTCTATGTGAGAAGCGGTGTATACGATGAAAACGGTAAGGATACTGGAATCGACCCATTTATGACGCAGTTCCCGGAGCTGATAGATGTAGGCGTGATGGGGCATTGCATACACGGAGCAAGCGGACTGTGCTTGAAGTCTGGCGTTCAGTGCTATCAGAATGGCCTTAAAACGCACCATCCCAACATGACGATTGAGAACTTCAAACGGATCGTTGACGAGTGTAAGGGAAAGACATTTCAGCTGGCGCTTGGTGGTCGCGGCGATGTAGATCAGCACGAAAATTTTGCAGAAATTCTTCAGTATTGCAGAGAAAATAACATTGTGCCAAACTTCACCAGCTCTGGCCTTGGCTTTACCGAGGATATTGTGGCTCTATGCAAAGAGTATTGTGGCGCTGTTGCTATTTCCTGGTATCGCCAGCCCCATACCATTCGAGCCATTCAGATGTTGCTTGATGCCGGAATCAAAACAAACATCCACTATGTCCTTGGTAACAATTCGATTGACGAGGCGATTTACCGGCTTAGAAATAACGACTTCCCACAAGGAATCAACGCAGTGATTTTTCTGCTCCATAAGCCTGTTGGCCTTGGGAGTGAAGACAATGTGCTATCGGCAAACGATCCAAGGGTAAAAGAGTTCTTTGATATCATCGACCATATGAATGCTCCGTTCAAGGTTGGATTCGACTCATGTTCTATCCCCGCCATTTTGAATTACACCCACAACATCGATCCAAACAGCATTGATACATGCGAGGGCGGACGGTGGAGCATGTACATTACGTCCGATATGAAAGCTCTCCCTTGTTCGTTTGATAACCAGGATCTTCGCTGGGCTTATGATATCAGCAATGACACCATCCAAAACGCATGGAATAGTGAGCAGTTTGAGGATTTCAGAAATCATTTTAGAACTGCTTGCCCTAACTGCAAGAATCGGGCGGCTTGTATGGGTGGTTGTCCTATACGGCCTCAGATTGTAATTTGTGACAAAGATGAAAAAACAGTATGAATGGAGGAAAATCAAGTGAAAAATAAGACGGTTTGGATTGTGGTTGGCATTGTTCTTGCCTTTGCCTTGCTTATTGGCGGTCTGTTTGTCAGCTCTAATAATAAGGCTATCTTTTTAGAGGAACAGATCAATGCAGCCCAGGCCGATATCAATGTTGCGGAGAAGAGACGGTTTGACCTTGTATATAACCTGGTGGATGCAGTGCAGTCTTATCAGGATTACGAGGGAGAGACGCTGGAGAACATCGTTTCCGCAAGAAACAGTATGGAGTATGGCGATGTGGATGGCGCTCAGATGGCAATCAATGCAGTTGCTGAAGCATATCCCGAACTCAAGGCAAACGAGAACTATAAGCAGCTTATGAATGAGCTTGCTATGACAGAAAACCAGATCGCTCAGTACCGCAATAATTATAATGAGCAGGTGCGTTCTTATAATAAGATGGTACGCTCTTTCCCCAATAACATTATCCTCAGCATCCTTGGATATGAGGCCATTGACACGACATATACCGATTATGACGCGCCGGTAGATGCCCCGCAGGATCTGTTTGCCGATGATAATTAAAAAGAGAGAAGTTCTTTTCAGCGCTATCATTGTTCTTGTAATGCTGTTGGTTGGCCTGTTTGTAAGCGATGCGATTCTTCAAGGTGCAATCTCTAAGAGCGAAGACTATCGCACTGCAACTATCATAGAGAATGAAGATCAGTTCTTATATGGTATGCAGACCAACTTCGGCCACTCTCTTGTATATGGCGAGGTTTCTTCTGATTCATCCGTTACATATGACGAAATTGGAAGCGGTTTTATCTACATTGAAAAGCACAAGGAGCACTATACCAGGCATACAAGAACAGTGACAAGAACAGATAGCAATGGGAAGAAACACACCGAGACAGAAGTGTATTATAGCTGGGATCATGTATGGAGCGACAGCCGGCAGGTAGACGATATCACATTTATGGGAGAGACATTCCAATATGAAGCTATCGATCTCCCAGTAGAGCGTCTTAACCTGGATTCAATCAGTGTTGACAATCGAATGAATTATATCTATGAAGGACACGATGATCGCTATTATTACAATGTGACACCGCTAAAGATTACAGGGACGATTTTTACTTCCCTCCGGGATAATACGATTAACGATACTTCAGAGCTGTATCGGGATATGAATCCGAAGGAAGTAATCTCCCATATGGAGAGCAACGAGACTGTTTACACGGTTGTATTTTGGGTTGTATGGATTCTGTTGTCCGGCGGTCTTGTGTTTGCATTTCTTTATTTTGATAATAAATGGCTTGATTAAGAGGTGATGACATGAAAACCAGAAAGGACTTTGTTACAAACAGTTCATCCAGCAGCTTTTTAATTACCAATAATTCAGATGAGACGATGACTTCCAAAGATATCGCTATGGCACTACTATCCAAAATTATAGAAGATGCGGATGGGAGATTTATTCTTGCTCCTGGTGAGTCTATCCGATATGAATGTGGCGACCACGAGGATGATGGTGCGTTTGAGAACTTTATTCATAGCGGATTCAGCGGCTGGGGTTGCTCAGAACGATATGGCAATGGAGATGTGTCTGTGGATTTTTTAGAAAGTAATCATTAAGGAGAAGCCATGAAGTTTAGAAAAGATTTTGTAACCAATAGTAGCTCCAGTAGTTTTATCTGCTGCTTTGCCCGTATTGCCGATCCAGAAAAGGCGCAAGCAGTCCTGGATAAGCATGGTGATAGGATTGAAGTGTACACAGCAGAAGAGGTTCTTGCAAATATCAAGAATAGACGATGGGGTGCTTGGCTTGAGGCAGATTGGGCAGGTGTAGATGTTACTCCCACAGAAGATTATATTCGGGATCACGCTGAAAGCAAGTTTGTAGTTGCAGAGGATCGTCAAGATATTGATGAGGACGAGGACGGATACCCGGACTACGATGTTGACTACTCCTATTTCAATACCGATGCCATTGATGATATCACAGAGAAAAACGGGTTTGCTGAAATTGACTGCCAGTGGGGAGCCGGCAGAGACGGCTAATAGGAGGTCGTATGAAAGTAAGAGAAGATTTTGTGACAAACAGCTCGTCCAGTAGCTTTATCCTTGCCTTTGAAAGCAAAGAGGATGGAATCGCAAAAATCGCCGCTATGACAAAAAGATACGGCAGTGATTATGTAGGACAGCTGCTCCACGATTTCATGGAGGCTACGCCGATCCCAAAGGAAAGCATCCGCGCACATACATTCCAGGATGTAGAAGACGATGCAGAGTTTGTTACAGACAACGGCGAGGGAGGTTGGTGGTCTTCTGACAAACCGACCTTTGAAAGACAGTGGATGAACGAACATCCAGGAAGCGACTACCGTGCATACTATGAATCTGAGGAAAGAAAAGCCGAGGTTGAGCGTCGTATGGAGGAAGATTTCAAGAAGATTGAAGATGATATTGGAACTTCATCTTATCTGGTAGAGCTGGAATACGAAGACCATACAGAAGTCGGCTCTGCTCTGGAACATGATATTCTTCCAAATCAGGATTTTACGGTTCGTCGATTTAGTCATCATTGAACGAGAGGTGTTTCAATGAAGTTTAGAAGAGATTTTGTTACCAATTCCAGCAGTTCAAGTTTTGTATGTGAGCTTTGCGGGAGAACTGAAAGCGGTTGGGACATGGTTTTGCGTGATGCAGAGATGGTAGAGTGTGTCAACGGCCATACTATTTGTGTGGATGAGATGCTTACCCCTCCGAGAGAGTTGATGATTCAGCTTATCCGTGAAGAAATGGAATCTTCCTGGTCAAATATAGAGTATCTTACCGACGAAGAGCTGAATGAAAAGACAGATGAAGAACTGGAAGATCTGATGCTTGAGCGCGAGGATGGATACTACTGTGTGCCGGAAGAGTGCTGTCCCATTTGCCAGTTTATTGAGTATTCCAATTGTGATTTGGCAAGATTCCTGGAGCGGGAATATAAGGTATCCCGCGACGAAGTTTTTGCAAAGGTAAAAGCGCTGAATAAGCACCGCAAAAAGCTATATGACAGCGAGTATGTAACTGAGGTGTGCTCCAGATTTAACCTCAACCCAGCCGAAATTGTGTCCGGCCTCAAAGATCGGTTTGGTACATACCGACATTTCAGAGACTATATCAGTTCGAGGTGAGATATGAAACTTAGGACAGATTTTGTGACAAATAGTAGCAGCAGTTCATTTATCTGCTTGCGTTTGCCAACTAAGAATGCCGCTGAAATTCTGGAAAAGAATGACTTATCAGATGAAAAAATTATCCAGAGAATGGATGATGGAGATTTTGACGATATCCATCTGAAAGATAAATACCTTGAGGCCGTTGTGGGTGAATGTGGCCTTGACTATGTTGGCTGGACTCTTGGCGAAACAATTTTGTCTAACCACAACCTGATCGAGTTGCGGGATATGCTTTCAAAGGAAATTAAGGATACATATCAACTACATATTCCGCCTGAGGATTTCATGTTTGAGTTTGGCGAGGTGTATAAATGAAAATCCGATCTGATTTTGTGACAAACAGCAGCAGCTCAAGCTATGTAATTGCTTATAAAGGTTTGGATGCCAATCATCCGTCTATCTTAAATAAGATGATTGAAATTGTCTTGTTTTCTGACGGCGGATACGAAACGACGAGGGGCGAAAAGGTTAGAACCATAGATGAGCTGGACAGCTATATGGTAGATACATATGGGTATAGCGACCTAAATACCATTGACAAACTTTTGGCGGCAGATAGCTACGCGAAAAAGATTCACACGGAATGCTTAAAGGCTCTGAATGAGGGGTACACAATTTTGTTTAAGGATGTCGGATACAGCGACGAGACATTGAGCGCCTTATTGCACGATATTGCAAATGAAAATATCGGTGTGAAGATTTTATTCAGCGATTTATAAGGAATTAGTTAATCTATTCGAGGTGATAGAATGTATTCTGCTTTTGTAACCAGAATTAAAAACCTGCGCAAGCATTCCAATGCAGATCGGTTGCTGTGCGGTGAATGCTTTGGTAATACCGTAATCGTTGGGCTTGATACGCAGCCCGATGAGCTTGGCGTGTACTTCCCTGTTGACGGAAAGCTCGGAGTTGAATTTGCACAGAAGAATGACTTGCTGCGCAGAAAAGATGAAAATGGGAATACAGCTGGTGGTTATCTCGATCCAGAGAAGAGAAACATTAAAGCTCTAAAACTACGCGGAGAAAAGAGCGACGGCCTATTTATGCCTTTGTCTTCTCTGGCGGATTTTACAGATATCTCCCAGCTGAAAGAGGGGGATACCATTACACAGCTCAATGGAGTGACGATCTGTGAAAAGTATATCCCAGTTCGTAAAAAAGGAAATTCTGTTGGTGCCGGCAATCGCACCAGAAAGCGCAAAGATCCCATTTCTCCCCTGTTCATGGAACATGCGGACACGGAGCAGCTTCCTTATAACCTCAGCGCTTTCCACCAGGGGGATCTTGTTGAGATCACGCTGAAGATGCACGGCACATCCCAGCGAACCGGCTACCTCCCCGTGCTGTCTGGTTATAAAAAGTCCTTTATGGACAAGCTGCTGCGCCGGCCTGGGAAACCGATCTATGACTGGGGATATGTCACTGGAACCCGCCGCGTTGTTCTCGATACCTTTGACGGCGGATTTTATGGGAGCAACGCATTTAGGGAGCAACACGCCAAGGTGTTCGAGGGCAAGCTCCACAAGGGAGAAACCGTTTACTATGAGGTAGTCGGATTTACTGACGACGGTACGCCAATCATGGCCTCCTGTGATAACAAGAAGGTCGGAGATAAGGAGTTTGTGAAGCAGTACGGCAAGCAAACTGTATTCAGTTATGGTTGTAGCCCAGATGGTGTAGACGCTCCGAAGTCTGCTCTATATGTATACCGTATGACTATGACCAATGAGGATGGCGATGTTGTGGAATATCCACCGTTCTTCATGCGCTATCGGTGTGAACAGATGGGTGTGAACTGCGTCCCGCTCCTGTGGTCTGGGTTTGTGCCTGAGTCTGATAGCCCCGGTGAGTGGGTAAAAACCGTAGCCGAGTGTTACTACGATGGTGCTGATCCCATCGGCAAGTCCCATGTGCGCGAGGGCGTTGTCTGCCGCATCGTGAACCGCCCAAAGTTCACCGCTTACAAGCACAAGAACTTTGCGTTCAAGGTGCTGGAGGGCATTATCAAAGAGGTGGCCTCTGCTCCTGATATGGAAGAGTCCCAGGAAGTAGCGGATGCCGCATGACAAACAAGGAAATGATCGAACCCTGGCGGCAATATGGTGTCCGTCTTGAGAAAGAAGACACCGTAGACGGGGTAACACACCTTTATATCTCTGTCCCAAAGATGTCGGATTTTTTCGATGATAACGGAAATGAGTTATCCGGCGCTCTGCTTGCCAAGCGTGTAAAACGGAGTATTTCAGATCCAATTGTCCTGCGAAGCAGAACCAGAAATGAGCGCTGGACAAAGAACATGTCCTACAACATCGATTACAAACCGGACAAAAAGAACGAGCAGAGGTCAAACCATATCCCAAAAACAGGCGACGATGATTTGTCTGATATTTTTGATATCTTCTTTGGATATGGGAACAAAAATCCATTCACTTAATGAAAGGAGTGTTTGAGATAGAAGAGCGAAGCCATGATGAAAAAATCATGCGCCGGCTTTCAGAACATTTAGACGCTGTAAAGGAAAAGCACCCGGAATGGGTCGGCATTTTCTTGCAAGGGTCGCAAAATTATAAGCTCGACTACGAGGGGAGCGATGTAGATTCAAAGCTCATCGTCCTCCCCTCTTTCGAGGATTTTGTATTGAACCGAAAGCCGTATAGTTACACGCACATCATGGAAAATGATGAGCATGTGGATGTGAAAGACATCCGACTGATGTTTGATTGCTTCAGAAAACAGAACATCAACTTTGTTGAGATCCTTTTCACGAAGTACAGAATTCTTAATCCGAAGTATGCGTCTCTTTTTCAGCCGGTCTTGGACTCCCGCGAACTGATCGGAAGATACAACGACTTTGCATCTCTGAATTGTATGGTAGGCACCGCAATGGAGAAGCAAAAGGCGCTCTGCCACCCGTATCCGGCCACAATAGATAAGATTGAACGGTTCGGGTACGACCCAAAGCAATTGCACCATATTTTAAGGCTTGACGAATTCATGACAAGATGGCTTGCAGGTGAGGCATATGAAGATTGCCTGCTCTCCAAGAAAGCAGATTATCTCAAACAAATTAAATTTGGGTGCCTGAGTAAAGATGACGCTGTTAATATGGCGGAAGTCTACACATCAAAGATGAAAGAGACAAAGGCAAAATATATGGAAGAGCATACGCCAACCGTTAATCGAGCCGTTGACTATGTATTAAACCAGACGCTGATTGATCTGTTTAAGTACAATTTCAAAAGCGAGATCGGCTGTGTTGCTTGAGTATATGGAGGGACAATATGAAACCGATGTTTATGATGATGGTCGGGCTTCCTTACAGCGGGAAGTCCTGCTATGCGGAAAAGCTGAAAGAAGAGTTTAATGCTGTGGTTCATTCCAGCGACGCAATCCGCGAAGAGATCCTTGGGGATGTCCAGGATCAGAATAATAATGGTAAGGTGTTTGATGTGCTTCACCGCCGTGTGATCGAGGATTTGAGCAACGGCAGAAATGTCATTTACGACGCAACGAATATCAACTATAAGCGCCGTATGGACACCATTCAGCGGCTGAGCAAAGTCCCGTGCGAAAAAGTGTGCGAATTCATGGCAACTCCTTTTGCCGATTGCGTGGAGCGCAGCAAGCATCGGGATCGCGTTGTCCCCTATGAAGTCCTGGAGCGGATGTATAAGTCCATTTGGATTCCCCAGTATTATGAGGGATGGGACAAGATTCATGTGATTTACCCGGATGGTTTTAAGACGCTGGATGTGAAAGAGCTTTTCTGGGGTGAAAACGGCTTGGCCTGGCTGGATCAGGATAATCCCCATCATGATCTGACGGTTGGCGCTCACTGCATTGCTACATATGCGAACATTCACAACGGTTCCCCTGAGCTGTATGAGGCGGCAATGCTGCATGATATCGGCAAAGCCTTTACCAAGGCGTTTAAGAACAGCCGGGGTGAAGACACTGACATTGCTCATTACTATGAGCACCATCATGTCTCCGCATATGATAGCCTCTTTTACACCCAGCCAGCTCTCGATGTCCTCTATGTCGCTGGGGTGATTCAGTGGCATATGCGCCCCTTTGAATTGGAGCGTGTTCCCCACGCCGAAAAAGCTGTCGCAAAGTTTAAGAGACTGATTGGCGACAAAATGTACGCGGATGTCATGGCTCTTCACGAGGCGGACATCAAGGCAAAGATGGCACCTGCGGAGGAAACGAAATGAAGTGCTCCATATGCGGCAAAGAAGTCCTAAAGGTAAACCCATGTCCATACAACAAGGAGTACGGCTTTGTGTGCGAGAGTTGTTGTGAGAAGTGTTTTCAAACAGAGCCGTTCCCCTGTTGGGAGTATATCGAAAGAATGGGAGACCGTTATAGAGAGGGAATGTTTTTACACGATTGAAAGGAGTGTTTTTATCAAGTTAGTCAGAAAACTTTTAGGAGGATCAAGTCAGATCAGACTTGTATAGGGACTGTTATGCCAAATTTCAAAAATGATGCTCCCGGCAATGGGACAAAACTAATTGAGACATACGATGACATTACAATGCTTGGCGGTCTGCAAAAGCACCAAACCCCGCGATCCGATGGCATTTGCCCATGCGTAAACAGTGCCGCTGGAATGGGCGGAGGGCAAACGCCAATCGCAATCCGTCCTGGTTTCCGTGTGCGAAAGCTCACCCCAAAGGAGTGTTGGCGGCTTATGGGATTTGAAGACCATGATTTTGAAAGTGCCAAATCCAGAATGAACGAAAATCTTTATAACGGGAAAGACCGTTCTTCTTCCCAGCTCTACAAACAGGCCGGCAACAGCATCGTGGTAGATGTGCTGCTCCACATTATGGAGAACCTGTACGATGCGATGCCATATCTTTTCGATGATATGGTTGTCGGTTCTTTCTTCTCAGGTATCGGCGCATTTGAAAAAGCTCTTACGAAACTGGACATGCACAGAAGCACCGGGTCTCCCTCGTCCATCGGAGAGGAACCCGATCTCCAGCAGGTTGGATATATTAACGACTACAATGGCGATGCCAATAGGGTTTACGACGGAAGTGGCATTTCCCGTACTCTGAAAGCAGACGCTGGTGGGGGGGGTGCAAAGACAGGATGGTACAGAGTGGAGTGATTGTTGACGACACAATGGGTTTCGATGATAAAATCAGACTTTATGACGGGTTTTGTCCAAGCATTAGAGCAAGTAGACAAGGACTAAAAGCAATTATTCCCGAAAATATTACGAGTGGTTCAAAATGAATAAACTACAAAGTATGACCAGTGGGCAAGAGTGTTTAATCGGACTAATTGATCCACAGGGGCGAAAAAGTAAGAGATGTATTATTGTAAATATCTGTCCAACGCTTCGCGCACAAATACACGGAAATCCCCCTTGTGCGGTCTATGAGGTGAGAGAACAAGTTGGAGAACATTGTAAGAATCAAGCAGGCAACGAAAAAAGGTTTTATTGAATGTGTTGTGGGGGGGGCTGTGGATCTGTCCTATCCAAACAGTAAAACCAGACGAGGCAGAGTCCAGGACGGCGGAAGAATTTGCCCCACAATTACAGCTCAAACAACTGGGATTTGCGTGATAGAAAAATCCCCAAACCCAGAAAAACCTCTTGACATTTTAGGAAAACCTGTTATACTGTAATAGGAATTAGTTAAGCAATTCTGACACATAGCCAGAATTTTAAGTCCATCCAAAGGAATTAGTTAATCAATCTAAAAAGGAGTAAAAGTTATGACTAAAATGGATCTGATCCGAAATCTGGCCGAGGATTTTAACTTTGGAGAGCTGCACATTGCCCCTGTAGAGGCGGTGAAGACGGTTCCCTGCACCCTGATTCCGATGCCGACTCAGGTTATCTTCAATCCTCCTGCCACCATTGTGTACTGGGAGGACGGCGATAAGACAGTCGTGCGCTGCGACAACGATGTGTTCTCCGAGGAATTCGGCTACGCTATGGCCTGCATGAGAAAGGCTTATGGTTCCCGTGCGAACTTCAAGGCGCAGTTCAAGAACGCATTCCGCCCTCAGCAGAAGCCGAAGAAGCAGAAGAAGGCCAAGGAGGTTGATCAGCAAGAGCCTGCTGCCGCTCTCCCCTCCCCCGCTCACAATGTTATTGGGCTTGACAAGATGATCAAGCAGCTCGCCGGTGACGACAGCATGGGTGTCCGCGTGGGCTATCGGGTAAAAGAGAACGAGTAATTTCGTATGTGTAGAGTGTGGCTGTGTGTTTCAAAATCCAAAAAACTATGTTGAGACACACGGCCTTGACACTCCGCCCTATGAGCATTTCACTGGATGTCCCGTGTGCGGTGGGAACTATGTTCCATATAAACAGTGTGACTACTGCGGGAACCCCATATTGGATGGCTATGTGGTAATAAAATCTGGCGAAGTGTATTGCGACAACTGTTACAGACAAAAGAATATAGAAGATTTATGGGAGTGATAAGCCCTGGTAAATGAGGATCTAAAACAGAGATATCTTTCCATTTGTAGGGAGAATATTTCACGAGATGGCATTGAGGATTTGCTGGCCTGGATCGAAACCACAGACTTTTACTATGCCCCGGCCAGCACCAGATTCCATGGCAATCATGAGGGCGGTCTTCTGGAACATTCGCTGAATGTTTACGATGCCTTAAAGGATTTAGTTAAGCAATTTCCTGAGATTGCGGTATCAGAAGAAACCATTGCAATTTCAGCCCTATTTCATGATTTGTGCAAGGCAAATTATTATGCGGTAGGCACCAAAAATGTCAAGGATGAGGCAACTGGTCAATGGCATAAAGAGCCGTTTTATAAGGCAGAAGACCAATTCCCTGTTGGACATGGCGAGAAGTCCGTTATTATCCTTCTTCGTCACATGAAGTTGACAGACGAAGAGATTTATGCAATCCGTTGGCATATGTCTGGGTTTGACAGCGCTGTAAAAGGCGGGGATTTTGGTTGCAGCAAGGCTTATGATGTTTGCCCGTTTGCCGCTCTGCTTCACCTTGCGGATATGGAAGCAACCTATTTGATGGAGGAACGAAGTGTCTGAAAACAATGCGACAATGAACTTGAACCGAAAGCTCTTTGAGCTTCGCAAGTATGTAGATGTGGTGAAGAAGAGCAAGAAAGGCTACGGTTATACCTATGCGTCTATCGTAGAAATTCTTGCCAAGCTGAAAGCCGGCATGGATAAGTATGGCTTGCTGCTTGAGGAAGAGTGCGTCCACGGCTCGCAGAAGATCGTGATTGACCACTATGAAAAGCAAAAGGCGACGAAAAACGGCGATGTGATCCAAGAGGTCGTCCATGAGTTCGTCGTGTCCCAGGATATCATTTTTACCTGGATCGATGTGGACAGTGGGGAGTCGAGGCGGGTTCCCTGGACATGCTGCGGAGAGCAGGCAGATCCGTCCCAGGCGCAGGGCGGCGGTTTTACCTATGCTCAGCGTCAATTCCTGACTCAGTATTTCCAGATCGCTACCCCTGAGGATGACCCGGATTATTACCGCAGCCAAAAGGAAGAGGCAGAGGTCGAGGCAAATATGGCAGTGACAAAGCAGATTGTCACCAAAATCGATGCCCACGTCCATAGCTATCTGGACGCAAATGATAACTCTGAAGCCGCCCGCAAGACGCTTACGGAGCTGGTAAAGAAGCATGTGCGCAATGGCAATAAGCCGACTGCCGACTACATGAATTATCTGACCGACCCGCAGGTTGCGGCGCGTCTCTACGAAGAGCTGCAACAGCAATGCCCAATTAAGGATGGAGGTAGTAAGTAATGGGGTTTCATACAGGTGCTTATGCGACCGTGTGGGAGATTACGGAGACTGGCAGCAAGTTCTCCAAAATCCGTATCTCCACCAGCCGCAAGGATAAGGAATCGGATGAGTATGTCACCGATTTCAACGGCTTTGTCTCCATGGTTGGCGACGCAAACAAAAACATCAATCTGATCTCCGATGCGCTGGAGGGTGGTGGCCGCTGCCGCATCAAGATCGGTTCCTGTGATGTGTCAAACCGCTATGACAAGGAGGCTGGCCGCGAGTATACCAATTTTGCCATGTTCGACTTCGAGATGGCCGATGGCTCCAAGGACAGCGGCAAGTCCGCTGGAAAGCCTGCCAAGAAAAAGCAGCAGAAGAGCAAGCCGGCCTCTCCACTGGCAGATGAAGAGTCGGACGATGACGACGAGAATCTGCCGTTCTAAGTGAATAAGTCGGCGGTGATGCTCTATTCGATATGATTTAACGATATCAGATATGGTATGGAGCTATTCTCGCCTTACTTCATTCGAGGAATGCCCATACAGATGGTTTCTTAGCTACCTGTATCGGGACGAGTACGGTAGGCCGCTGAAAAAGAAGAGTGGGTTTTTTGCAGAGTTTGGTAGTTACATACACCTGATTATGCAAATGTACTTAGATGGTATATTGAAGAAGAATGAGCTTTCAACCTTCTATGTAGCCCACTTTTCTTCCAATGTAAGATCAAAAGCTCCAAACCAAAAAATCTACCACAACTATTTTGAGCAGGGATTTCGTTACCTTGATAATCTATCTTTCCCCAAAAGGACGGTTCTGGGCGTAGAGCAAAATGTGAACTTCTCCTTCGCTGGAAAGCCATGGACTGGGTTTATAGATTTGGTCAGTGAGGACAATGGGAAACTGATTATCACCGATCATAAGTCAAGGCTGCTAAAGCACCGCTCACACCGCTCTTCTCCTACGAAATCAGATCTGGAACTGGACAGTTATTTACGGCAGTTATATGTCTACTCCGCATCTATCAAAGATCTGTACGGCAGATATCCAGACGCACTTGAATTTAATTGTTTTCGTTCTCAAACAATGATTCAAGAGCCATTTCGTATGGACAGAATGCGTGAAATTGAATTGTGGTCAAAAGAAGAAATTGAAAAAATCACAGTGAATGATGACTGGTCAGCAAATCCAGATTATTGGCGGTGCCATTATCTATGCGATGTATGCGCAGACTGTGAATACAAACAGATGTCCTGAAGAGAGGGGTGACGGGAGCTGCAAATTGATCGAGATACAATCCTCGAAGCAAAAGAAAAGCTTGGAGACGATAACGCTAAAATTATCGTTCAGGAGTTAGGAATTCAGGATTTTGACGAACAGAATTTGAGGTGCTGCTGCCCCTTCCATCAGGAAGACCACGCCTCTTTTATATATAACAGAAAAACATTTTCTTTCCATTGTTTCGGCGCTTGCGCCAGAAACTATGACATCCTTGACGTGTTCATTTACAAGGGGATGACCTACCTTCAGGCTTGTCAAAAGCTGTTCGATCTCGCTGGGATCAAGTACAGCTTTGGCGAGCTTGGAGTAAAAACAAAACACCAGTATAGATATCCAAAAGAAGTACCGCTTGGCGATAAAAGCAGGGTGTATGAGTATTTTAAGCGCCGCTGTATCAGCCCACAAACTCTTGACTATGCGGATGTTCGCCAGGACGAAGAGGGCAACATCGTCTGGAACTACTACGACTCCAACGATGTCTTGACCATGGTGAAATACCGCCCATCCAGAAAGGTACATAAAGGGGAGAACAAGTGCTGGTGCCAGAAAAACGCAGATACCAGCAACTTGCTTTTCAATATGAACCGCATCAATGTGACAGCACCCCTTTTAATCTGCGAGGGGGAGCCAGATTGTCTATCCGCAATTGAGTCGGGCTTCACCAACGCTGTTTCCGTCCCGCTCGGCAGCGGAAACTTCCACTGGATCGAAGAGTGCTGGGACTGGCTTGAACAGTTTGACAGCATTATCGTGTGTGCGGACAACGATGAAGCCGGACAAAAAATGCAGAAAGAGGTCGTATACCGCCTCGGCAGTTGGCGCACCAAGGTTGCCGAAGTGCCACCGATTTATGAGGCGGAGAACGGCAAAAAGTACAGCGTCAACGATCTGAACGAAGCTCTCTATTATCTTGGCAAGGAAAAGGTTCTTGAGATCATCTTGAACGCCAAGGATAGTCCTGTCCCTGGTGTGATTGACTTCTCCGACATCCAGGATGTGGACTTAGACCAGATCGACGGTATCACAACCGGTATCCGTCCCCTTGACCGATATCTGATGAAGCTATTCCAGGGGACGCTCAATATCATCACCGGCATCAACGGAGCTGGCAAAAGCTCTTTTATCAATCAAATTATCTGCCAGTCGTTGGAGCAGGATAAAAATGTATTCCTTTTTTCTGGCGAGCTGCCAAACTTCCAAACAAAAAACTGGCTCAACTCTGTGCTTGCAGGCCAGCGCCACATCGAAGAGCGGCATTGGCAGGATGCTACTTACTATAAGGTTTCTCCAGAGGCAAAGCGTGAAATAGATGAGTTCTATCGCGGTCGTCTGTATATCTACGAGGATGGACGATCCAACCGTATGACAGACCTGCTGAAAACCATGGAGGATTCCGTCAGAAAGTACGGGACAAAGCTTCTGATCCTCGACAACTTAACCGCTATCAATTTGGAGTGTAGTGATGATAACAAGTACAATAAGCAGTCTGAATTGATTATGAATCTGATTGCGTTTGCAGTTAAGTTCAATGTAATCGTTCTACTCGTTGTCCATCCTCATAAGATTGACACAATGCGGCGGCTTAACAAGATGGATGTTCAAGGCATTTCGGCTATTATTGATTTGGCGCACAGAATCATCAGTCTCTACCGTGTATCGGAAAGGGATAAGCAGGGAGAGCCAAAGATGAATGGTTCTGGTTGGCGCGTTAAGCCAATCAAGGAAGATGTCCTGATCGACATTCTAAAGGACAGAATGCTTGGGTTCGAGGGTAGAAGCGTTGGTGTATATTACGACCAACCTTCCAGGCGGTTTTTTACTTCTGAAGAGGATTTGGATCGTCGATACTCCTGGGATAAGCACCCGTACACAGGTGGTCTCCCCTACCCCCCAGCTCAGTTAATTGATGAAGAAGATGAGGTATTCGGAACAGTAGATGGATAGTGGTAAGGAGGCGAAACTTCTGTCTAAAAATTATACTGCTTACCATGTGCATTCAGAGCTGTCCTTGCTGGATAGCGCGACAAAGTTTCAAGACTATATTGATCGTGCTGTCCAGCTTGGTCAGACAGCGATTGCATTTACGGAACACGGAAATATATATCAGTGGGTTGCAAAAAAGATGGCCTGTGATAAAGCGGGAATCAAATATCTTCATGGTGTAGAATGCTATTTGACCGAGCAGCTCTATGAGTACCCAGATGTAAACGACTTATGGTATGAGGCGCAGCAAGGTCGAAGCGAAGAAGAAGCACAAAAAGAGCTTTCTGATCTAATGGAGTCTGGGAAAAAGAAGGTCAGAGACAATTATCACACGATTTTGATTGCAAAGAATTATGACGGCATCCTTGAAATCAACAATCTTGTGAGCCTGTCCAATCGTGAAGATCATTTCTACTATAAGCCACGAATTACATTTGATGAGTTTCTTGGCATCTCTGATAATGTGATTAAGATTAGCGCCTGTCTCGCATCCCCTCTGAACAAGCTTAGCATTCGGCATCCGATGTATGAAAAGCTGCTTCGGCATTATGATTATTTAGAGGTGCAGGCTCATAACTTTGGAGAACAAATCTCTTACAACTGTCACTTGGCGGAAATGTCTAAGAAGTACGGGATTCCCTTGATCGCTGGCACAGATACGCACAGCATTGATGCTTATAAGGCAGAGTGTAGGAGTATCATGCAGCTGGCAAAACATATTGAGTTTGCAGACGAAGACAGCTTTGACTTGACCTACAAGACCTATGACGAACTGGTTGAAATGTTCCGTATTCAACACGCTTTGCCAGAGTCGGTTTTCCTCCAGGCGATAGAAAACACAAACCGTATGGCAGATTCTGTTGAGCCTTTTGATCTGGATATCAGCTTCAAATATCCTAAGCTGTATGGCGCTGAAGACAAAACTGTGTTTGATGATACTATTCAGAAAAACTTTGAGGCCAAAATTGAAGAGGGCGCAATCACCCAGGAACAGATACCCAAATTCAAAGAGGCAATCAAAGAAGAGTGCCGCGTCTTCGATAAAATCGATATGTCTGGCTTTATGCTGTTTATGTCAGAGCTTGTAACATGGTGCAAATCAAATGGTATCCCGATTGGGTTTAACCGTGGTTCTTGCGGCGGCTCTCGCGTGGCCTATGTGACAAACACGACAGACCTCAATCCTGAAACCTGGCACACGGTTTTCTCTCGGTTTTGTAATGAAGACCGTAAAGAGATCGGAGATATCGATATTGATGTATCCCCTTCCGATAGAGACAAGGTATATGAGTACATCATCAATAGGTTTGGGCAGGAAAAAACCGCCTTTATCCTTGCGATTGGTACGATTAAATCCAAAGGGTGCATTGATGAGATTTGCCGTGCGCTTGGTGTAAAGTGGAATAAGGAACATCAAAGAGACGAAAAAGAATTCCGAAAAGTGATGGAACAGCTAAAAGATGATGGCGTATCAATTGCCTTTGGCGATGTGGGGGACGGGTTTGGTCTGTATCTCTTTGATAAAAACGGAAAACTAATTTTGCCGAAAAGATTTGAGCAAACTCCACGAGCTGAACTGGTCAAACAATTTTCTAAGGAGTACACAAAACTCAAAGAAGAAAATGAGAGGGTTTTTCAGAAGAACCCATGGGTAGGCAAAGTAAATAACGAGATTAAAGACTTGTTTGAGCTTGACGAGGAAAAAGCAAGAGCAAAATATCCAGAAGTCTTTTACTACTACGATGGGCTTCTTGATGTTGCAATTTCTCAATCAATGCACCCGGCGGGCATTGTGGCAAGCCCAATCACGCTGCGGGATCACTACGGTACATTTCTCTCAGAGGGGAAAGAGATCTTGCAGATCGACATGGAGTGTGTGCATGAGGCCGGCCTTGTGAAATACGATATCCTTGGCTTAAAGAATATCGAGATCATAAAGGACACATATGCGCTGATTGGAAAGCCATATCCAAAATCTCACGAAATCAACTGGGATGACGATGCGGTTTGGAAAGACATGCTGCGCTCCCCCATCGGGATCTTCCAGTTTGAATCAGCTTTTGCCTTTGATAGCCTACGGAAATTCAAAACCCATAGCATCTATGATATGTCCCTGGTTACTGCATGTATCAGGCCGTCAGGTGCGTCGTATCGAGATGAGCTTCTTCAGCGAAAACCACACCACAACCCTTCCCCTATCATTGACGATCTTTTGAAAGACAATCTTGGCTATCTTATCTACCAAGAGGATACCATTAAGTTCTTACAAGAGATTTGCGGTCTATCCGGCAGTGAGGCAGACAATGTACGCCGCGCCATTGGCCGCAAACAAAAAGATAGACTTGAAGCAGCTTTGCCAGATATCTTAGAGGGGTACTGTTCTAAATCGTCACAGCCAAGAGAAGTGGCAGAAGAAGAGGCAAAAGAGTTCCTTCAAATCATTGAAGATAGTGCGTCCTACCAGTTCGGGTATAACCACTCAATTGGATATTGTATGATCGGCTATCTGTGCGCCTACCTTCGCTATTATTATCCGGCAGAATTTATTACGGCGTATTTGAACAACGCAAACAATGAGGATGATATCAAGAACGGAAGTTCCCTGGCAGAGCTGTATGGGATTCAAATTGTACCACCTCGCTACGGCATCTCTAAGGATAAATATGTGTTTGATAAAGACCGCCATGTAATAGCCAAGGGAATCAACTCTATCAAGTACATGAACAGCGCCGTCGCAAACGAGCTTTATGACCTTTCAAAAAGGAGCGCTCCTGACACATTTATGTCCCTGCTTAGTCTGATGAATGCAGAAACATCGCTTGACACCAGACAGAGAGACATTCTGATCAAGATTGATTTCTTCTCTGATTTTGGGAATGTTGTTGAGCTTTCAAAAATCACATCTGTTTTTGCTTTTTTCAAAAATGGTACAGCAAAGAAAGTCCAAAAAGATAAACTGAGCGGTCAGATGATTGAGGTTGTATCGAAACATGCAACAGACAAAACAAAGAGCGGAACAGAAGCAAAGGCTTATAGCATTACAGATATGCAGGGGCTTCTAAATGAATGTGAAAGCATTATTAAGGCTTTGAATCTCCCAGACTTAGATTTGAAATGCAAGATTCAAAATCAAATTGAACTCATGGGATATATCGATCTAACCACCAACAAGAAGGAAGATCGTCGCAAGCTTTTGATTACAGATGTGTTCCCGTTGTCCAGCAAAAAGGATAATACAATTTGGGGATATGCTGTACAAACAAGATCTATCGGCAGTGGGAAAATGGCGCGTCTCACGATCCGTTCACATACTTATACGAAAGCCCCAATCAAGCGGTTTGATATCGTGTTTGCAAAAGAATTAGAGAAGAACAGGAGTGGTTATTGGTACTTGCTTGATTACGAATTGATTGCATAACGTAGAAAGGACATAACGGAAATGACACATAAACATAATTTCATCTTCAAAACGGTAACATGCCTGATCATGGCCTCAGCAATTTTTGTTTTGACTTCGTTTGTTTTGCCAGATACAAATGTGGTTGAGGCAAAGCAGCTGTCTTGTGTTTCTTATAAAGCCTCTGCTCCTGCGACTGATGCAGAGGTAAAAGAGTCTGCTATTGAGAAAGCCAAGGCAAGTCCGCAGGTGGAGAAAGAGAGTGTAGATGTGAATACTCCCGCTATTCCGTATACAGAAGATGATTTAGATTTATTGGCTCGTCTTATCACTGCTGAAATGGGAGCCAGCTGGGTATCTGATGAAATGCAGCTGTATGTTGGCAGCGTTGTGATAAACAGAATGAACCACGAACTGTTCCCTGATACTCTATATGATGTAATCTACGCAAAAGGCCAATACTCTCCCACATGGAATGGCGCGATAAATAATACGCCAGACGAAAGAACTATTGAAAACGCAAGACAGCTCTTAGAGCATGGCAGCGTTCTACCTGAAAATGTAGTGTTCCAGGCAAACTTTCCGCAGGGTGATGGTACATACTATGAATACTACGATGAGGTGCTTGGGACTACAACATATTTCTGCTATTTAAGCAATTAGTTAATCTATTTATGGAGGTTCTGTAATGAAGGTAATTAAGCCAAGCTTTCAAATTATTACGCCGATTGATTCAGATCAGATTCTGAAAACAATCGAAGCTGTTGGCCGCACATGCTATAAGAGTGAGGATAAGATTACAGATGATTCATGCAAATCTTTTGTATCTGGAATTATTAAACGCGGGCATGAGGCTGTAATTGAGCATTACAATATCACGGTTCGCCTTATCAATGATCGTGGTGTCTCCCATGAAGAGGTGCGCCACCGTATTGCAAGCTATGCTCAGGAGAGTACGAGGTACTGCAATTATTCCAAGGATAAGTTTGGGAATGAGATTACGTATATCGATCTCAAAGGTGGCATGGAGCTTGATCCCAAGATGAAAAGTCTTGATGCGGAGGCCGTTGCTTCTATTTACAACGAATGGCTTATGGCCTGTAGTGATGCTGAGCGCCATTACAATCGTATGATTGAACTTGGCGCATCTCCCCAGATTGCCCGCTCCGTATTGAATAATTCCACAAAGACAGAGATTTGTATCACAATGAACATGCGTGAATGGAGGCATTTTTTCAAGCTCCGTACTCCTATTGCGGCGCATCCGCAGATGAGAGAAATTGCGGCGATGTTGCTGAATGAGTTTAAGGCGAGAATCCCGGTGATTTTTGACGATATCGAGTGCGAGGTCGAGTAAATGAAGGTAGTTTGTATTTCTGGTAAAGCGCAGCATGGAAAGGATACGACTGCTGGGATGATGAAAACAGCGTTGGAGAGTATGGGACATACCGTACTAATTGCCCATTACGGCGATCTGGTAAAGTATGTATGTCGAACTTTCTTTGGATGGAATGGGGAGAAAGATGCTTATGGTAGAAGTCTACTCCAGAAAGTTGGGACAGACATTGTACGGGAGCAGCGTCCCAATTATTGGGTTGATTTCGTCAAAGATATGCTCTCAATGTTCCCAAACGAATGGGATTTTGTTCTTATTCCTGACAGCAGATTTCCAAATGAGATCGACGGTTTGAAACAAGCCGGGTTTAATGTGATTCATTTAAGGGTACGCCGGGAGAACTTTGAAAGCCCCCTTACTACAGAACAGCAGAATCACCCGTCTGAAACTGCGCTCGATCATGTGATCCCAGATTTTCTAATCGTGAACGACGGCACATTGGAGGATCTTTACAATAAAGTTTGTAATCTCGTCGTAGACAGATATGGAGTGTGTGCATGAAGAAACTGACCATATTAGTTGATATGGACGATGTTCTCGAAAACCTCGTTGAGTGTTGGGTTGATGAGCTGAATAAGAAATGCGGGTCTTCTCTTTGTGAAGAGGATATCACTGATTGGAGAATTGCCAAGTTCTTCCCATCTCTTACAAATGAAGACCTTTTCTCCCCTCTCAACACCGCTGAATTTTGGGGAAAGATTGCTCCAATGCAGAACGCCCAGGATATCCTAAAGAAATTGATTGATGATGGACACACTATCCGCATTGTCACAGCATCTCATTATGCTACGGTTCCTGCAAAAATCAAGCGGTTGCTTGAAATGTATCCTTACCTAAAGTGGGAGGATGTCATTGTCGCAAGTGATAAGAGCCTTATTTTCGGCGACATTATGATTGATGACGGCACACACAATCTTGAAGTTACAAGTTGTGGTCTGGCTGTTCTCTTTGATCGTCCACACAATAGGAGCTATAACGATGAGGCAGCTGGGATGGTAAGAGTAGAAACCTGGGATGAAATTTATGAAGTTGTCTCTGAATTTGCGGATATGCTTTCCGATGAAGATGAGATTGACCAAGTTCTGAAAGGAGTAGATGTAGAAAGCGCATGATTGTAGTGTATTCAACTGGGTGCCCTAAATGCGGGGTCTTAGAGCGTAAGCTCAACGAGAAAAGTATCTCATATGAGATGTGTACAGATGTAGATAAAATGCTTGCCCTTGGCATTACATCGGTTCCTGTGCTTGATGTTGACGGGAAAATGATGGATTTTCAAGAGGCGGTAAAGTGGATCAATGAACAGGGGGAGTGATGGAATATGGATATTACGCTAAAGCTATCTAAAGACTTTGAGCGCTGCTTAGAAGACCTGAAAAAGAAATATGGTGAGGATTTTGAGTATATCAATGGTGTTCATCCGAGCCAGCTGGACTTCTCCGAGTTTATTGACAATTTCGTAGACAAGGATACATTGGCGGATGCCTCTATTGATCCCAATGCAAATGCAAACCATAAAGATATCCGAAGCTTTATGACAGAAAAAGCTAAGAGTGAGGATAAGCTTTTCGCACTGAACAAGATCTTTATGACCATCAAAAAGCAGTGGGGTTTGCGCACCGCAAAGCAGTGGTTGGAGCAGGAGTTCAGCAAAGGCTTCTATCTCAACGATAGTACGACTGCCAGCTATTTTCCATACTGCTGGGCAAATGATTTGACGCGGTTGGCAACAGAAGGTCTTTTCTTCCTGGATCATTATAACCACCAGGCTCCAAAGCACCTCACCACATATTTTGATGACGTAATTGAATTCGTGTCCTTCCTATCTAACCGTCAGTCTGGCGCAGTTGGCCTACCCAATGTATTGATCTGGGCGTGGTATTTCTGGAAGAAGGATGTTGACGGTGGATACTATATGAAGAATCCGTCATATTACGCCAGACAGCAATTCCAAAAGTTCGTCTATCGTCTGAATCAGCCATTCCTCAGAATCGATCAGAGCGCTTTCACGAATGTCTCTATCTTTGACCGCCCTTATCTGGAATCCCTGTTTGGTGGTGTGGAGTTCCCCGACGGACAGCTTGCCATTGACCATATTGAGGATTTCATCGAGTTCCAGAAGGTCTTTATGGAGGTTGTAAGCGAAATTCGAGAGGAAAATATGTTCACCTATCCGGTGCTTACCTACTCGCTTTACTATAAGGACGGGAAGTTCCAGGACGAAGAGTTTGCTCGTTGGTGCAGCAACCACAACATCAAGTGGAGCGATTCCAATTTCTTTGTCAGCGATAATATCGGTATCTTATCAAACTGCTGCCGGCTGCTCAGCGACACCAAGAAGCTGGATGCGTTTATTAACTCTATCGGCGGTACAGCCCTCAGTGTTGGTTCGTGTCGCGTCAGCACCATTAACCTTGTCCGCATTGCGTATGAGAGCAAGATGAATAAGAAGAAGTACATCAGCATTCTTCGAGATCGTGTTCTGCTTGATTGTAAGGCTCTGTATTCCATGCGGCATGTAATCCAGAGAAACATCGAGAAGGGGCTTCTCCCTAACTATCAGGACGGTGCCGTTGAGCTGGATAAGCAATTCTGCACAATTGGCGGTATCGGTATGTATGAGGTCATGGATCTCTTCGGCCTGATTAACGAAGATGAAATGGGAAATAAGTCCTACTCAGATGAGGCGGTAGAGTTTGCAACTGAAATCCTTGATACCATCAATGATGTCAAAGACAATTTTGAGTGCGATTTCACATTCAACCTGGAAATGATTCCTGCGGAGAATTGTGCTGGTGTCATTTGTACAGCAGACAATCTTCTATTTGAGCAGAACAAGTATTTTATCTACTCTAACCAGTGGATTCCTCTCATGGAGAAATGCACGATTCGGGAGAAGTGCCGTCTTGGTTCTCTGTTTGATGCCAAGTGCGGTGGTGGCTGCATTGCGCATATTGATATTGAAAGCCGCTTCCCAAATGAAGAGGCTGCGTGGGATATGCTCAACTATGTAGCAAGCCAGGGCGTGATTTACTTTGCATTCACGACAAAGATCTCTGTGTGTGAAGACAAACACGCTTTTATGGGAACAAAGACATGCCCGCATTGTGGAAAGCCCATCGCTGATACATATGCTCGTGTAGTGGGATTCTATACACCCGTTAGCAGCTACCAAAATATTCGTAAGCAGGAGTTCAATAAGAGAAAATGGTATGACGTTCTTACAAAAAGTGAGGTCATGTAATGCGGGTAAAGGGAATCATTGAAGAGGACTTTACAAACTTCAAACTCCCGTCTATGTTCATCAACACCTGCTTTTGTGATTTCAAATGCTGTACAGAATCTAACCTGGGTATTGAGGTGTGCCAAAACGCACCTCTTGCCCAGGCAGATACAAAAGATATCCCAGACACAGTAATCTACCAGCACTTCTCAACAAACCCAATTACAAAAGCAGTTGTGATCGGTGGGATGGAGCCTATGCTTCAAATTGATGAGGTTGAGTCACTTATCAGATTATTCCGAACATCAGGAGACAGATCCCCATTTATAATTTATACGGGATATTATCCAGATGAAATACAGGCAGAGCTTGAGCGTCTTCGGAAGCATAAATTCATCATCGTGAAATTTGGCCGTTTCATTCCAGGCAAGCAGCATCGGCATGACGATGTATTGGGGATTGAGCTTTCATCAGATAATCAGTACGCAGAGCAGATATCGTAGGTAGGTGCCATATGAGAATCACAGTGAACCCAGACAAAGAGTATGCAAATGAAGTAAGGGCAAAATTGAAAGCAAACGATGGGTATTGCCCATGTCAGCTTGTAAAAAGTCCAGATACAAAATGTATGTGTAAAGAGTTTCTTGCAATGGAGGAAGGAACATGCCATTGCGGTTTATATATCAAAATCAAGGAGGCAGATGATAACACATGAATCGAGTAGCGAAATTTAGCAAGGTATCATTTGACCAGTTCTATAATGATTATTGTGACACATTTTTTGATGATTGCGATAAGCCGTCTAAAGAATCTGTAAGAGAGATTTATGACCAGATCAAGATTCCTACACGAGCTACAAAGGGATCTGCTGGATATGACTTCTTTGCCCCGTTTGATATGAGCCTAACTCCAGGCGTGGAAATGAAGGTTCCTACTGGCATTCGCGTTGAAATTGACCACGGCTGGTGGCTGGCCTGTATGCCAAAAAGCGGCCTTGGATTTAAGTACCGTCTTCAGCTCAACAATACAGTTGGCGTAATTGATTCAGACTATTTCCACTCTGATAATGAGGGACATATTTTTGCCAAAGTAATCAATGACAGCCGGCAGAATAAAAAGCTGTTTATCAATAAGGGTAACAGCTTTGTACAGGGTATTCTTCTCCCCTATGGGATTTCATATGACGATGAGGCAGATGGAGTGCGCAACGGTGGATTTGGATCGACCAGTATTCCAGACATTGTTGAGTTTGGCGCTAAAAACTAAATAAGAATTATGGAGGTGTCTACATATGGACGCAAGCAAAACCTACTCCCCTGATGAGTATTTCCAATTTATCAAGGACAGAAAGCATAGTGTTACCGATGAAGACCTGACGGCAATTTACGATAATTGTCTGGAACTTTTGAACAAGTACCGAATCACAGGGCAAACAAAAGGAATGCGGAAACTGATTTTCCATCTTGAGTGCATTGAAAAGGAGCGGGAATTGATTGCGCTCGGTGTAGACACTTTCATTTATCGTGACGATATTGAAGAGTATATCGACAATGTGGCAAAAGATGTTGTGAAAATCATTGAGCTTGAAAACTATGAGCGCGAGATCCCAGACGAGATCGTTTCCGTTGTAGAGGCGGTTAAGGATAAGTTTGATAAGCTCTATGTCCTTTTTACTGACTATACTGGCCGCGTAGAACGGCAGGTAGAGAAAGAGCGCCGGAGTACAGACCCGATCCTGTTTGGCACATTCCAAAATGAGGCAAGCAGAACTGTTGTTGACCGCTTCTATTTCCTTGGGGATTGGGAGGATGAATATTGCGATCTTACTCTTGATAAGCTGGTTGGTGATTTCAAAACTCATAGTGGAAGGAATATCACACACACCATTAAAACTCCTGAGGACATTGCGGAGCTGAAAGCGCAGCTCAACGGAATTGTAGAGAATCAGCGCGGAGAATTTAGAATCACATCTGTTGAGAAGAAGAGTTTCTTTAACAAAATCAGAAGTATCTTTAGCGGTAAGCGCAAATGAAAACCAACGTCGATTTAACTGCGTCCCGCACATTCAGCACTCAGCGAAGAGAAATATCACTAACCAAAGTAATGAGGGAATTTGGAAAGCATTTTCTTTGGGATTATGAGCATATGAAGATGGTTCAGTCTGACTATGATTTGTCAAACTACAAGAATTCTCTTATCCTATGCGGAAATGCGTCTGAGCGTCAAATGCAAAGATTTAACCATGCGCTTGATACCGGGGATATATGCGAGTGCTGCGGGGCAAGACTTACTGAAAAACCGTGGACAAGGCACTATTGTCTATGCTCTCGTTGTGCTGAAGAGCTTGATTATAGATGCCAGAAAACATGGAGATACAAAGAAGATCGCCTTTGGCAATCAAATGATTTTCTGACAAGAGAAATGAATCGGAGGTTATAACAAAATGCCAGAATACTGTTACGATGGCGCTTGTGGCGGGATAATCACTGAGCGCTGGCGTGGTGACATGCAAGATTTAAGCTGCAATCGTGGATATGGAATGATGTGCGAAGGTGGTACATACGCAGAGGAATTGTGTAAAGACTGCCCTATGAATCAGGTATTTCTTGCCAAGGATAATGATTTTTATTTTTAGTCGATAGGAGTGCAACAAAATGTTCAAAGTAATCGTGGCCGGCGGCAGAGACTTTAATAACTATAAAGGGCTTTCCGACAGCCTGGATTACCTCCTAAAGAATATAAATGATGATATCCAGATCGTGTGTGGCATGGCTCGTGGCGCAGACAGGCTTGGAGAACGATACGCAAAAGAGCATGGATATCAGGTCATCTACTTCCCCGCCGATTGGGATCTCGATGGGAAGTCCGCAGGATTCAAACGGAATGTAAAAATGGCAGAATACGCAGACGCTCTGGTTGCTTTCTGGGACGGTGAATCCAAAGGGACAAAACACATGATTGAAACAGCAAAAGAAAAAGGACTCGATATCCGTATCAAGCACTACCATATTAGGAGACAAGAATGAACCGATACATAAGTGATTTACATTTCGGCCATACAAATATTCTGAAATTTGATAACAGGCCATTTAGAAATACAGAAGAAATGGAGACAGCTCTTATTGAAAATTGGAACAACACGGTTTCAGCTGGAGATACCACCTATATTTTGGGGGATTTTTGCTGGGGTAAAGAGCCAGAGTGGAAACGAATTGTACCATTGTTAAACGGAAACAAGGTACTGATCCGTGGAAACCATGATTTGAAAGAGATGTCTTCTCCGTTAAAAAAGATGTTCCAAGACATTAAGGACTATAAGGAGATTACCGATGGTGGCCGGCATGTTATTATGTGCCATTACCCTATGCTGCTCTACAAGTCTTCTTACAATCCAGACTGTTATATGCTTTGCGGCCATGTCCATACAACACGGGAAAATGATTTCCTTAATAAGTGGAGAGCGGAGCTGAAGAACAGCAGATCGCTTAATTCGCATAGCTGCGGGAACATCATCAATGTAGGCTGTATGCTCCCCTATATGGGATATACGCCAAGGACATTGGATGAAATCATCAAAGCAAATAGTTAATCAATTCGATAGGTGGTGATTTATATGGCGACCAAGAGAACTATGGACATATGGTTTTGTGATAAGTGCGGCAAAGGATATGCCAGCGAGTACGCAGCAAGTATTTGTTGTAAGCAATACCATTGCAGCGTCTGTGGCATTGAAACCCCTCGGTACATTACTAAGTGTGACTCATGTAGGAATAAAGAGCTTTTTGAAAAGGCGCAGAAAATGACCTGGGAAGAGTACGAAGAAAAGTTTCCAGGAAATATGTTTTACTGGAACGATGAGTTCTATTCAGACCTTGGCGATCTGCTGGACGCAAGCGAGTTTGGCGGCTTTGATGTCCCAGATTATGTATTTGGAACTTATCGTGACTATCTTCGCCTCGATCCAGAAACACATATTGCAGAGCTTATAGACGAGTTTGATTGCGACGGTGTGTATTTTGATGACGCTGGGGTGAAAGAGTTTGTAGAGTTCGCAAATGCCTGGAACAAGAAATATGAGGAATATTGTTTTAGGCCAGATACATCAATCGTTGTCCTTGTCCCAGAAGTGTGCAGAAAGAGAGACCAGAATGATTAAGACAGTAGTTGGCGATCTGCTGGATGCTACAGAAGATATTATTGTCCAGCAGGTAAATTGTAGGAGTGTAATGGGATCTGGTGTTGCAAAGGCAATCTACACACGCTGGCCTGAGGTTAAGACAGAATACCACAAATTCTGCCGACGTTCTACCTCCCCATATGATTTGCTTGGAAAGGTGCAGTTGATCGATGTGGAGCCTGGGAAAGCAGTTGCCAATGTCTTTGGTCAACTCAATTATGGACGAACTGCCGGGAAGGTCTATACAGATTATGTGGCTCTCACAAAGGCATTCGACCAGCTAAGAACTGCGTTTCACGATAAGTCATTGGCTTTCCCATACAACTTCGGATGTGGTCTTGCAAATGGCAGCTGGAGCGTAGTCTACAAAATGATTTGCACATATTTTAACGACATGGATGTGACGATCTACAAACTGCCAATCTCAGAGGAAGGAGAAATTGCAGCATGACGCTATATTTCAAAGGAAGCAATGGGAATATGCGGGAGATTTCTCAGATTAGCGATAGCTTATCGACGGAAGAAGCCCGCGCTGAAGCGCTCAAACATATCAAGAAGTTCTGCGATGATCGCCATTTCCATATTTATTATATCCGAATGTGGAACACAAAAGTGAAAGGGGAAAAGATGACTGCATTTGATGTTGGTAGTCATACAGAGTTCTTTTATACAGACCCCATTGTGTTCGATTCAGAGGCGGTGGAAGAATGATTATTATGCCTCGCATCGACGGCTGCACCATTGTTACAGAGAGCGGGTTCTGCTCCGTTATGGGGCATCCGTTTGATATTATTGAAGGTCTTTTTATTAAAAGAACAAAGGTCGATGATATTACAACTGTTATTGCCCCATCTGTAAAAGAAGTGTCGGTTCTGGAGGGGAATATCCACGCTGGATATTATATTGATCTGCTGAAACAGATTGGCATTAAGGTCAATATCATCCCACAAAAGAATCCAGAGAAAGTTTTCAAAGAGGTGAAATGATGGACAGACTTGTGGCAATTGGAGACATCCATGGGTGTGTGCATACGCTAAAAGACTTACTCAATAGAGTATCATATTCCAGTCAGACAGATACACTTGTCTTCATCGGAGACTACATTGATCGTGGATACTTCAGCTATGAGGTTGTAAGTATGCTGATTAAGCTTCAGCATCAAATCGGCAAGGATAAGGTTGTATGCCTCAGAGGAAACCATGAGCAGATGGCGATTGACGCATATAGGCATGGTAATTATCCGCTCTGGTATCGAAACGGCGGGCGCTCAACTGAATACAGTTTTGAGAAAAACGGCCAGGATCTTGCTAACGCAGTTTCATGGTTTGAGACATTGCCACTTGTTTACGACACCCCAGAGATTATTTTCTGTCATGCCGGCTTGTCCTATCCCCTGCTGCAAGATAACAGCCAGGAAGATCTTCTGTGGGGACGCGATTGGATTCAAACAGATACAGAAGAACGAGAAAAGCAAGTTGTATTTGGACACACACCAAGGACTGACAGAAGAGCCTACACAGTCCCAACAGGAGACATATGTATTGATGCTGGGTGTGTATACAATGGCCGCCTATGTGCGCTCGTCATCCAAGACAACGGACAAAGCGCCTGTGTGTATGTGAATAAGAATTTGGAAGATGATTTGTAAGGAGTTAGTTAATTGATTTGAGGTGATTCATATAGCATTCAAAATTTTAGTCTTTTATAAAACTGACGATGCGTTGGAGCAATATATCAACCGCTTCCGGTCTGTTTCGCAGGAGAGTTTAGTTACTTCAAGCAAAAATGAGCGGTTGTATCTCTTTGACGGAGTTCAAGTCACGTGTATCAGAGGGCTGAATGAAAACATGCGTGGAAGATGGGCGGACTTTGTAGCCGTACAGGAAGATTTGACATGGGGCGACACATGGGAAGAAATTCGAGATTCTATTCTCTACCCCATGTTATGCAGCCCAATCCCAATTCAGATTTTCGATGGAATTTCTGAAAATAAAGGTTAATTGTGCCGCTCCTGGACTGGTAGGTGTAGTAGGAGGAATTACATGAACGCAACAAGACAATTTGCTGGAGTTCAACCCAGCGAAAAGATAGCAGTGAATACGAGCGATCTTCAGGCCATGCTTGGGTGTGGCCGAAGATCTGCCGTACAAATTGGGGAACTTGCAGAAGCCCGTATCCAGTTTGGCAAGCGGGTATTCTGGAATGTAGAGAAAGTGAGGGCATATGTAAATGCAATCTCAGGTTGAAGATACCATTCTCGCCTGCCCGGTTTGTGGAAGAACACCAGCCGTGTCTCTCAAAGGTATTGCGGGACACGGTTGTTGGGCTACCATAAAGTGCAAGCCAATTTTCGGCAGGTCGCACCTGAAAGTAGTTGAGGGAAAGGCTCTCCCAGACCGTGCGCTGAAATGTGCAATCGAAACTTGGAACAAAGCTGTTTTGGAGGATGAAGATTATGTTGATGCGTGAACTACCTTGTCTCCCGCTCATTGCAGAGCGGCATATCAACGCCGTAAAGTCTCTTGGGGTTGATTACAAATATACAGACCTTTCGCTACGGGTTTTCCCTCAAGTATGGGGCAGCACAGCTCTTGGGTTTGGCGGGATTGGAGGGCAGGCAATGACAGCGGCCTACACCACTGTTGTCGAGGACGCTTATGAGGGATTCTACAGCGTGTTCTTTGGAGAGCGCCTTGCCTACCTGATTCAAAACCCATCCGATGTTTTCTTCGAGGACATGTATAAATGTAACATGAAGCCTGTTTCTCAGGCCGGCGTTTATAAGAGAGGTGAGAAATCATGATCGTGGTTGAAACATGCCCAAAGTGCGGAGCGCCGTTGATGAACAGTGTTATTTGCACTTTACCGCCAATCTCCCGTAAGGATTGCCCGTCTTGCGGATGGAGCTGGGAAAGTAGTCCAGAGCAGATCGTCTACCACCCATTTGTACCAGAAGATGATACGGCAATAACGGAGGTTCAAAATGGAAGTAAGACCGATTGACGGCAATGAGCTGTTCGGGATTATAAAGCTGATCGATACGGACATTATCAGAGGCAGTAAGACGGCCTCCTGGCTGTTAGACCAGGTTTTATTTGATATCTCGTCTATGAAAACACTCTCAAACCGAGATGAGCCAATGAGTCCATATCCAGACGGCGATACTTCCATCATTGCCTGCCCATGCTGCGGAAGCGGTGAGTTTCTTCATAATGAAGATGGGAATGAGATGAACTTCTGCGGACAATGCGGACAAAGGATCGATTGGGAACAGCGAGAGGATGATTGACATGGATTGCTACAGCAATTGCCCATTTCGTGTAAATGAAACAAGCAACCCGCACCGCTGTGAGTGTGTGGCTTGCCAAAATCGCTGCAATGATTATTTTGTGTTCGCATCAAACAAGACGCTTACAGATCAAGAAATATCGGAACTAAAAAGAAATTACTGGAGGACATATGGACATTTACCTAACAATCATGGTGACGATCCTGGTAATTACTCAGGTGGTCAGGATTACTCAAAATACAATTCAGCTCCATAGGCAAAATATCCTTTTCAAAGAGCAGCTATCCCAGCTCAAGGATGTGACCCAAGAAGATTTTGACAAACAGAAAAAGGCGTATAGCCTTGCCATCGAATATTTTGAAAGCAAGCTCAATGAAGAAACTCAGTAACAAGCGGAGCATCATCTTCTTTTGTATAAGGCACAAGCATCCAGATTGGAGCAACAAACGAATTGCGTATTGTACAAGATATGCCTATAGAAATCAATTGGAGGTACATAAATAATGACTGATGCTGAAACAATTGGTCGCTATATGAGTGTAAAGAAATATAAAGAAGTTGCAAGCCTTTTAATCAACGTACTAAAAGACAAAGAATCTATTGATATACAACAAGCTTTTTCTAACGCCATCAATTTTTCCCCACTATGTAAAGGGGCAATAGAGGGTGTGTTTACCTGGGCTTCAAGAATTGCTTTAGAGGAAGGAAAATTGTTGGTTGTATATCCAGAGACAGACTTAGATATATCGGTTCTTAATTGGTATAACCAAGATAATCCGACTATCACAATAACTGGAATTAGGCTTAAGCTTGCAGACCTTTCTAACTATGATTCTCCAGCAGAAATGTAAAACGGAGATAAAATGGGAATTTGCGGAAATTGTAAATACTGGGATGATAGTCAGTGGATTATGAATAAATATGGTGAAGGATGTGGAATATGTAAACAAGATGGTCAGATAAGATTTTGTGAGCATAAATGCCCATTCGCAACCACATTTGAGGTCGATACAGATCAATGAATTCTGTGTTTTAAGTGAAAGATGGTGATATCATAAATCCATGTGTTGATTATTGCTGGCTTAGGTTTGGGAAGCACTATACCAAGAATTGTGATCATAGCTGCGACTATGCCAAGTCGGTTAAAGAAAACAAAGATCTGAAATCCAAAATTGATGAATTATGCCATGCAGTTCCAGAATACAAACAATTGGAGCAGATGTGGCCTGGCTGTGAATTATGCAAAGGAAAGGCTTTGAATGGGCTATCCATTAGTAAGGACTCTACTTTCGGCCTATCTTTAAGCAGATGGGCGTATGGTGAAAAGCCAGAAATACCATACTGCCCAAACTGCTCCAGGCCACTTACCAAAGAAGCGTGGCAGGACTTGAGAAATAAAATTGGAATGTTGGTTAAGGGGGCTTTGAACACGAATGAAACCGATTGATGCTGGTGCCTTAAAGGATAACCTAACAGATATATACGGGAATGAAAACAGGCTCGTTTGTCTAAAAGATGTGCTCGATCTAATAGGTGAGCAACCCGATGTTGTTCGTCCTAAAGAGATGATGTCTTGCGAAGTGAGTGAGTACATCAAACGGGATGTCGCTATTTCTGCGATAAAAAATGTAATTGGCAACCTGGATCACGAGTGCAAGTCCATGATGGATTTTTACAGTGCGCTGTGGGACACCCCTACCTCCGATGTGGTGGAGGTGAGGCATGGGAGGTGGGAACCAGGGAACCCAATTTGTCCTATATGTGGTGAAGATAAATTCAAGGGGTTAGACGCGGATATATGGAGTGATTGGGAGCCGAAACATTGCCCTAACTGCGGTGCAAAGATGGACAAGGAGTGATGGCTTTGGCACAACTTTATAAAATGACATTGTATATATGCGATCTGGAAGAAAACCTTTCCATAAACGAAATCAAGTGTCTTATTAAAGACGATGCTCTGGATGGGATCTCAATAAGCTGTGTTACTCATTTTGCGGATGAAAAGGTGGGCGCTAAAGTAGAATGGGACGATGATATCGACATAAACAACATAGACTCCACTACAGAGCAGTGGGAAAAGTATTTTGAAGAGGGCAACGAGCGAATCCTATGCGACAATATGGACAAGCCTAAAATCTGCGAGGTGTTGGGGGTTGAGCCAGGAGAAAGTTTTTACATCAAGGGGTTCGGAGATGTAGAGTTTTGGATTATGGATGACGGCACATTTTCCACAAGCCCTTTGAATGTTTCTGGTTCTACATCTGCTTTGCTACGGACATTAGATTATCCTGAGCACATTATCCGAAAGCCACGATTTACCGAGCAGGAGGCGGAGAGAGCAAAGGCTATTCGAGTGCTTTTCCCAGAGTGCAAGGTGGTATCACAGGGGGTACTGGGTGTCCGACTCGATGTAGTCAACCCTGTTATTGACGCTGACTGGTTCCCGTCACTCAAAGACGGCGAGGTTGTCACACTGGATGAAATTATCGAGGGCTACAACAATGGTTGAAATTACTTTTGTAGATAAGAACGGAAATGAATACCCGGATATCATCAGTGCATGGGAAGCGTTCAAGTGTCCTTGCCAATGTGCGGACTGTAATCTTAACGGAGTAAACGAGGGGTTGCGAGTGTGTAGCATGAAATGGATTGTTGCCCATTCGTATAAAGCCGCTTATCTTATGGGGTATGAAATTATGACCACATTGACGCAAAACAACACCGATAATGAAAGGTCAGATAACGATATGGTGAAACCAAGGATTTGTAATGTGCTTGGTGTTGAAGTCGGAGAGAAATTCAGCATTACATATACATCCCATTCTACGATGATAACGCGAATCTGCCGAATAGACGAAAATGGGAATATTGTAAGCGAAGATGGTAGCCTACCGGCAGAAGCTTTAAGCCAGATTATCAACTTCCCAGATCGAATCGTAAGAACAATTCGTTTTACACAGCATGAAATCGACAGTGCAAAGAACTTGCTGGATGTCGTTGGGGATGGAGAGCTGCGGAAAGTAGCTGATATGGTCACATTAAAAGTTGACGGGAAGACGATCTATCTGCGCAAAAACGCATTTCAATCACTACAGAAAGAGCAATCCATAAAGCTATCTGAGATCGCTAATTCAACGCCATGAAATTCAACATAGACAAACTTCGATCCTGGAAATTGCGCTATCTGGTCTGTGACGAAACAGGCCAGATATGGGCGCATGAAAAACTGCCGATCAGAGTAACTCCAGGATATGCGGCTGGCTATTGGAAGGTAGCAGATGAATTCCTCCCTCCGCATGTAACGATCTACTCTTCAGACAAAGAATGGGATGAGTACAAAAAGCACTGGTCAAAAATCATGCACTATAAGTTGAATAGTCGGGCAATATGCGTCCCTATTTCGGATTGCCCAATACAGTTATCGTGGGATGACGATCCTTATGATCTGGCTGATTGTTGTAAAATTTCGGAGTAATGCTTATGACCCAAAAAGGAAACATTGAAGATATCTCATTCTCGTGGGATAAAGAATCAGAAGGATATTATCTGAGACATAGGCTATCTAACGGCCAATTCTGTCAAATAGGGTTTTACCGTTGGTACAATTGTAGATCTACGGAATATCATGTTGCATTTGCAGTGGCTGATAAAAAGAAGAACTTAAATGGGTGGTTTAATCAAACCAAAGATGACAACCTTACATTGCGAATGACTGGTCGTTGCGGTGTCGAGGCTTTATTCTGGGCAAGAGATATGTTGATAGAATTTGAAAAATATATATCTTCCCGCGAAACCGATGATGTGAAAATCGTTATTGAGGGGGAAGATCCAAGACGATTTAGGCTGTACGAACGAGCGCTTTTGAAATATGGATACAGCAAGGTAAAGGCATTAGACGGATGGCAAATGATAAAGTTCATTAGGCATAGAGACACATCGGAAGCAGCATAAGGGGTGACAAAAATGACAATAAAAGAAATTGACGATCAAATGTTAAAGCTACAAATCCTCCGCAAATCACTTGAAAAAGAAGAAATCAAGAAGTTCCAGGAGGAAGCAAAGAAAAATATTGGCCGCTGCTTTATCCTAAACGGCAACTATCTGCGGATCATTGATATCCCCCGTGAGCAGTACGATCTATCCGGCCACTGCCACTTCAACCCCTATCAGTACCCGGCTCTCTACTTGGGGCATGACTGCGATAACGATGATATTGTCCCCTTCTATTGCGACACGGTGTTTTCCAGCATTCTGGGCGAAGCAAAGAACACTTCTGGCATGAGTTTTAGAGAGATCTCAGAAGAGGAATTTATGGCGGAGTTTGACCGCTATGCGAAAGAACTGAGGGACACTCTGCTTATTGGCAACAGCACCATGGAGGAACAGGAATGAACCAACGTCGAAAACTAACCAAAGATGAACGCATGGCAGTCTATGAGAAGACAAACGGACACTGCGCTTATTGTGGGTGTGAACTGGAATATAAGGATATGCAGGTTGACCATGTTATCCCTATCAATGGCTGGTCTGAGCAAGGCAGCGATACTCTGGACAATATGCTCCCGGCGTGCCGCAGCTGCAACCATTACAAGAGCCGGAGCACCTTGGAGGGATTCCGAAAAAATGTGGAAAATATGCCAACGGTTCTTATGCGGGACAGCGTTACATATAAGAACGCTGTTCGCTTTGGCCTGGTCACTCCTACTCCACACCCGGTTAAATTCTATTTTGAGCAGTTAGGACGGTGATTACAAAGTGGCAAAATACAAAATTGGGATAACCGAAGCCGGCGATGCAGGAATTGACCTTTCCTGGACAAGTAAAATGAACCAAATCGACGGTGCAATCCTAATAACAAAATGTGTATCGCCAGATTTTTACGACGCTGCACTCAAATATAAAGACAAGGTGATCATCCACACAACATTTACTGGCTTTGGTCATTCTGTTTTAGAACCGTTTGTCCCAGCGCCATATGATGAATTTGATGCGATAACTACACTGGTCGGTGGCGGCTTCCCAAAGAGCAAAATTGTTGTAAGAATCGATCCAATCATTCCCACAAAGAAAGGCATTGAAACAGCGAAAAATGTCTTCCTGACATTTATTGACCACGGATTTAACAGATTCCGAATCAGTTTGATTGATATGTACCCTCATGTCAGAAGAAGATTTAAGAATGCTGGTCTACCTCTACCCTACGGAGAAAATGGTTTTGCTCCAGACAAACAGCAAATTGCCCAAGTTGACCAGATGCTTCGAGATGTAAAATCCTACTTCTCCAATTCAAGACCGTTAGATAGTATTCGGATTGAATCATGTGCAGAACCCGGATTAACAGAAACTATTCAATGTGGCTGCATTTCTTCTTATGACTTAAAGCTGCTTGGCTTACATGATGATAATGCAGATCAATACGGATTCCAAAGAAAAAACTGTATGTGTTACTCTGGGAAAATGGAACTGCTCAATCAAAAACATCCATGCACTCACCAGTGCCTATATTGCTATTGGAGATATCCAGGATGGCAAGAGAGCCATAGCAGAGATATCGCAGATATGTGAGGTAATGCAAATGCCTTGTTATAAATCCGGTGGCTGCGGAGCATACGAAATGCGCTCATGCAGAGAGTGTCCGGCCAGCAAACCTGAATACCTTTTAAGAAGCAAACACCCATGCGATGGGTGCGATCATGGTTGGGGAACTGCAAACGAAAATGGAGTTGAAGTTTGCAACGATACCTGTAAAGAGTTCAAAGATTGGAGTGAACAACAGGCAATGGCAAAGCTTTGTGGTCAATGTAATAAAACAGACGGTATGTGCTATACCAGCAATCCGCCAAAGGTAAAATGCACTGTGACCGGAGAATTTCATCTATACGATGACAAGTGCAATATTAAGTCGCCAAGAATTTGTGATGTTCTTGGAGTTGAGCAGGGAGAGAAATTTTGCATCACATATACATCTCATGCCACAAGAATAACACGAACCTGCCGCATAGATGAAAATGGCGATATTGTAAGCGACGAAGGTAGGCTCCCAGCAGAAGCTTTAAGCCAGATTATTAACTACCCAGAGCGTATTGTAAAAACGACTCCGCTTTCTGGTAAGGAAATTGAAGCTATTAAAGCAATCAAGAACCTATTCCCAACTGCGGAATATGTAGAACACATCAAGAACAGCGATATTGTAGGCATTGGCAATAGTGAAAATGGTTGGATTGCCGACATCAACAACGCCCTCTTCCCTTCTCTAAAGCCTGGAGATCACATTGATATCGATGGTGCTTGTAGGAGGTTTGGGATATGAGTAAAGCCTTTATCGTTCTCTGGATGATTTTCTTCCATATCGTTGATGACTACTACCTACAAGGGTGGCTGGCCTCTGCAAAGCAAAAGAAATGGTGGAAGGACAATGCTCCGCAGCCTCTATACAAATACGACTACATCTGGGCGCTCCTAATGCACAGTTTCAGTTGGGCATTTATGATTATGCTCCCTATCGCTGTTACTATGTCGTTCAACATCTCCTGGTTTTTCCTGGTATACTTCTTGCTCAATGTTTTCGTCCATGCTTTAGTAGACGATTTGAAAGCAAACCGCAAAAAGATAAATCTATGGCATGACCAGCTCATTCATATGTCGCAAATAGCCGTCACTGCTATTGTTATGCTGTTCTGAAAAGATAAATGAAAAGTTATTTTATGGGAATTATTGAATACCTGAAGATGGTTAGAGCAACACCCGTATGGGATAGGGTGCCAGCCATTTCAGATACCGAACTGGACGCGATGATAGACATTTTACAGAAAAATAAGTCTATAAATGGGGTGTTGATTTTGAAATGCGAAGAGTGTAACGGAACGGGATATGTTGCTATCGCTCCTGGGGTTCGTGGCATTAGAAAATGCAGTATGTGTAATGGAACAGGCGAAATTACGACTATACCGCCGAGTCAGACAAAAGGTGAACACAGAGCAGCAAAGATTTCCGAAATCATTAGGGACTTGCAGGAGATCCAGGAAAAGTACGGAGATGTTCGTGTCTATGTGAACCCGTGGGCAGAGGCAGTTAATCGCCCTGTCATTGCGGCCAAATCATCTTTTGTAGACGAGGCGGGATCAATTCAGGCAGTCATTATTGCGTAAAAAAACGGGGTGCGCTGCACCCCGTTTATAAAGCTTTAGAACTCGAACATATGTTTTATATCTCTTCCCCGGTTTCTTTGTTGATGAATTTACCTTCATATCGGTATCCAAGTGCCTCAGCGATCTCCGCCAATTCCTTTTCGCTGAAGTTGTCCCGCTTGAACTTTCCGCTCAGATTTTGAGAGGTACAGCCTATGGCGGCAGCAAGGTCTTTTACGCTCCTATTCTGCTTGATTAAGGCAATACGGATCTTCTCTGTCATCATGGGCTTCCCCTCCCCTATTATCTTAATTGTAAACTAACGCACGAATAAAATCAACGCTAAATTTCAAAAGTAACTTTTCAGCGATTTTATCCCTTGACGAATTTCGCTCTTTGATTTATCATGTAATTGTAGAGTGAATTTATTTTCTTAAATCTTACGAAAGGAGAGAATGTCATGGCCGGCCAGAAACGAACCGACAATAAGGGGCGTATCCTTAAAGACAATGAAACCCAGCGCAAAGATGGGACTTATCGTTTCACATACACTGACGCAGATGGCAAGAGACATGATGTATACAGTAGACGGCTTGTGCCAACTGACCGTCTTCCTCCTGGTTGTAAAGACGATTTGAGTCTCAGAGAAAAGGAGCGGAAAATCCTCCGTGACCTTGAAGACGGTATCAAAGCTACCGTAGAAAACAGAGCCACTTTGAATGACCTCTTCAATCTCTATATTTCCAATAAACCAGAGCTGAAGCAATCCACCCGCGCCAACTATCTCTATATGTACAAGAAGTATGTCCAAGACGATATTGGCAAGAAGAAAATCTCAAGCATTAAGTATTCAGATGTCAAGGCTTACTATAACCGCCTCATCAGAGAGCGTGGATTTAAGCCCAATTCCATGGAAATCATTCACACCATCATCCACCCTGTCTTTACGATGGCCGTGCGTGATGGTTATATCCGTATCAATCCCGCCACCGGCGCTATGGCAGAAATCAAGAAAAGCAACAATTGGGAAAAGCCAAAGCGTCACGCTCTGACTAAAGCAGAGCAGGCAGCTTTCATCGACTATATTAAAAGCAGTAAAATTTATAACCACTGGCTCCCGCTCTTTACTGTTCTCCTGGGAACTGGGTGCCGTATCGGGGAAGTCATTGGCCTGCGCTGGGAGGACTGCGACTTTGAGGACGGGATTATCAGCATCAACCACAACATGGTATATCGGAAATATGAGGGTGAATCCAAAGCCCGTTTCCATATTGAAACGCCAAAGACAGAGGCCGGCACCCGTATCGTCCCCATGCTGGAAGAAGTCAAAGAGGCGCTGCGCACAGAATGGGCAAAGCAAGAAATCATAGGCTTTAATGAGTCTATTATAGACGGCTATACGGGATTTATCTTTCAAAATCGGTATGGCGATCCACTATCCCCTCACAGCGTCAACCGCGCCATTGACCGCATTTGTGCTGCCTATATCGAAGACGAAACTATTCAGGCCGACAGAGATGGCCGCGATCCCGTTCTGATCCGCCACTTCTCTGCCCATAATCTCCGTCACACATTCTGCACCAGGTATTGCGAGGTTGAGAAAAATATCAAAGCCATTCAGGAGATCATGGGACACGCCGACATTGAAACCACCATGAACATCTACGCTGAAGCCACAAAGGAGGTAAAGAAACAATCCTTTGCAAATCTCGAAGGTAAAATCAAGATATCTTGACGGGAGGAATTTTTATGGGCAAGCTCGTTGACTTATCTGGTAGGACGTTTGGCCTACTTACTGTTTTGCAGAGAGTAGAAGACCGCAAGCCAGGTCGCCCCATGTGGCTTTGTCAATGCGAGTGCGGAAATACCGTCGTTGTATCGTCTACTAATTTACTCAAAGAAAATGGAACAAAGTCATGTGGGTGCCTACGACACAAGCAATCTCCCACCCTCATTGATTTAACTGGTGAGGTCTTTGGAAAACTCACTGTAATCCAGAAAGATATTGCCACTGAAAGCGGAAAGGCAAGGTGGATTTGCAAGTGTGAATGCGGCAACACGGTATCCGTTCTATCAGACAGTCTTAGAAAAGGTAAAACAAGATCCTGTGGCTGCTCCCAGTTCCAACTCCAGCACGACCTTACAGGCCAGACATTTGGCTATCTCAAAGTAATCGAGCCAGTGCAGAATGAACGGATCGCCGGCAATGAAACCAGATGGAAATGTCTCTGCCAAAACTGTGGTCGTACAGTGGAAGTCGGTAGCTATTGGCTGCGACACAGCGATCCATACGGACACTGCAAATGCACCAGATTTAACAAGCCTCAATAAAAGCCCGTAAACGGCTCTCAGAGCGTTCAATCTCTTTACAGGTAAAACTACACTCCCAAATCCTAATCGTCGCTCCTGGGCTATCCTGGGCGACAACACGAGAAAAAAATAGGGTACAGATCTCCGAATTGGATTTCTGTACCCTTTAATCTTTCTCTGACAAAAAAATAGGGAGCCAGCACAAGGCCAGCTCCCTAAATTCAGTCGGATTTTGCTTTTCGGTTCTACCACATTTTCATGTGGTATTTTCGGCAAATGTGGTAACGCTGTGGTAAGATAAAATCCGGCCTTCTCGAAACCACAATATATAGTGTCAAATTCGCTTGAAATCGCTCTATATCGTGTGTTTTTGGAGAATTAGTCCCCAAGGGGTTTCATCGTCGGGAAGAGTATGACGTCCCGGATGGAGTCGCAGCCGGTGAGGAGCA